>Ga0068855_100000945_pt1 | contig 36187 bp, 12 predicted proteins | sample KBSCornC52_FD_66592 | JGI IMG/M metagenome (GOLD analysis project Ga0068855, IMG submission 66592) | Corn rhizosphere microbial communities from Kellogg Biological Station, Michigan, USA - KBS Corn C5-2 | ecosystem: Host-associated > Plants > Roots > Rhizosphere > Soil ...
ATGATACCGGGAGCGTATGTAGAGGTGAAGGAGCTGCCGCGGACGAGCAGTGGGAAGGTGGACCGGAAGCGCTTGGGGGAGATGGGAGGGAAGTTATTGTCGGGGGGCAGGGCGTATGTAGGACCACGGAGCCGGACGGAGGAGCGGCTGCAGCAGATCTGGGAGGAGCTGTTGCGGAAAGAGCGCATTGGGATGCACGATGACTTTTTTGAATCCGGCGGACACAGCCTGAAAATTACTTATCTGGCCGGCCTGATACATAAAAATTTTGGCGTAAGACCAGCGCTAAGAGAGCTTTTTATCAATACAACCCCTGAAAAGCAGGCGGAGCTGATCGCCAAAAGCAGGACGGCGAACTACCATCCTATTGAGCCAGTCCATCCAAGGGATCATTATCCTTTGTCCTCTGCTCAAAAGAGACTTTTTTTCCTGCATGAATTTTCCCCGGACAGCACCGGTTATAATATGCCTGTAGTGAGCTGGCTTGGCCGCACTGTAGAAAAGGACAGGGTGTCGGATGCCTTGAAAAAGCTCCTTTCCCGCCACAGCAGCCTTAGGACGTCATTTGTGAAGATCGAAGGAACAGCGGTGCAGCGGGTGCATGGCGGGGTAGCATTTGAAATGGACGAGCATGAGTGTGATCTGAAAGAATTTGCAGCATTTGTAAGATCCTATATCCGGCCGTTTGCGTTAAACGAGGCCCCTCTTTTGAGATCATGCCTGGTCAGGATAAGGGAAACGGGATATTTCTGGATCATCGATATCCATCACATCATTTCAGACGGCACTTCTCTGCAGATACTGCTGCAGGATTTTATAAGTCTGTACAGGCGCGAAGAGCTGCCCCCGTTGCAATTACAATACAGCGACTTTTCAGTGTGGCAGGATGAAATGTTGCAGGGAGGAGAGCTTGAAAAACAGAAAGATTACTGGTTGTCGAAATTGTCCGATGGAGTCGCGGCGCTTAATTTTCCCACCGACAGACCCAGGCCTCCCGTTTTTACTTTTGAAGGAGCGGTCTATCAGTTCATGCTCGACGGGGACCTGACCGAAAAGATCAGAAAATTCGGATACAGCAGCCGGGGCACTCTGCAGATGCTTCTGTTGTCGGTGTTGAAGGTGCTCTTATACAAATACACCGGCCAGAATGATCTCGTGGTCGGATGCGGTATTGCGGGACGCCGCCAACCTGAAGTGGCGGGAATGGTGGGGATGTTTGTGAATTCGCTGGTTATAAGGTCTGCTCCAGCCGGAGACAAAACTTTTAAAGCATTTTATGAAGAGGTAAAAGAGGCCTGTATAGATGCTTACGAAAACCAGGACTTTCAGTTTGAAGACCTGCTGGACGCGCTGAGGTTGGAACGTGATCCCTCCAGGAACCCCATATTCGATATTGCGCTGGTGGTACAGAACTATACGAGGTCGGAGGCCGATATCTTCTCGATCCTGGAGACAGATGCAAAGGAAGTGGAGGCTATTTCTTCCGTCTCCGGATGGAAGGGACCTGAGACTTCGAAGTTCGATATGACGTGGTTTGTGCATGAGCGGGATTCGGGTATTATTATCGATCTGGAATATTACTCGGCCATATTTGACCGATCGAGCATAGAGCGCGTGGCGGAGCATTTTAAAAATATCCTGAATATCGTGCTGGAAAATGCCGATGAGCTATTGTCGGCAGTCGATGTTCTTACCGTTGAAGAAGAAGAAAACATACTTCGCCGGTGGGTCGGTGGCGAGAACATACCATACCAGCCAGGGCTGACCATACACAAAATTTTCGAGGAGCAGGTAGCGGTAGCGGGCGATGCTGTTGCCATCGCTGACGGGGAAGGTGTGCTGACGTACAGGGAGCTGGACGAAATGTCCAACCGGGTGGCTTCGTTGCTGTTGAGCACCGGGCTGAAAAAGGAGGACCGGGTGGGATTGCTGCTGCCCAAAGGCAGATGGCTGATGATCTCGATCCTGGGGATATTGAAGGCTGGCGGGGCATTTGTGCCATTGGACCCTGATTATCCCGAGGAAAGGCTGTTATTCATGGTGGAAGATGCAGATATAGATATCCTGCTCACCGGCAGGAAGCTGATCGAAGCGGCCAATCGCATGCAATGGAGGCGCAAAGGGATAAGATATCTCATTTGTGTAGATAGTCCTAATTTTTATGCCGAGGATGGAATAGTAAGCAATGAGCTCATGAGCAAGGAGCTCTGGGACCATGTCGGCGATACGGCCGTGGATGCTATCTCCCAGGGAGGATGGATGAGCAGCTATACGGGAGAGTATATGAGCGAGACCGAAATGCGGGAATATGCAAGGAATGCTTATTTAAAGTTACAGCCTCATCTTGGCGCCGGGATGCGTGTGCTCGAGATAGGATGTTCATCGGGATTGACCATGTTCCAGCTGGCGCCGGAGGTGGGCATGTACATCGGCACCGACCTGTCCTCTTCCATATTATCCAACACAGGCCGGCAGGTCAGGGAAAAAGGACTTTTCAATATCAGGTTGCAATGTCTTCCTGCCCATGAGATCGGACAGCTGGAAGAATCCGGATTCGATCTGGTGGTCCTCAACAGCGTAGTGCAATCATTCAATGGTCATAATTATTTTAGGAATGTCCTGAAGCAGGTGATCGAAAAAATGAACGACAAAGGGATCGTATTTATTGGCGACATCATGGACGAGGACAGCCGGGAAGATATGATCAGGGATCTGGTGGATTTCCAGCATGCCAATAGTGGGAAGGACTATCGGACAAAAACAGACTGGTCTTCCGAACTCTTTCTGTCAAGGGATTATCTGAAAGACCTGATCAGTGAAGATATGGGTATAGTTTCCGTGGAGTTCAGCCCCAAGATACATACGATATCCAACGAGCTTACAAGGTTCAGATTTGATGCGCTCCTTCATATAGACAAACAGAAGGATGCCCTCTCTTTGCCTAAGATCCGCCATCAGTATGATCTGGCTACGATCCAACGGCAGAATGGAATCTCCGCCGGTGTTGCGGTGGGAGAGAAAGACCTGGCCTATGTTATTTATACATCCGGGTCCACAGGCAGGCCAAAAGGCGTGGCAGTCGAACACCGGTCGCTCGTCAACTATATACTATGGTGTCTGGGGGAATATAGTACAAAGGGAATGCCTCTGCATGCAGCGTTATTTACCTCTCCGTCATTTGACCTGACCATAACGAGCATTTTCCTTCCATTGGCCAGTGGCGGCAGTGTCAATATTTATGACGACACGTTGGATGTGATCGATTTGTTGAAGCAGCAGCTGAAGGACAACAGCCTGGTGAACATGATCAAGCTCACTCCTTCGCATATCAACCTTATCGAGATGACGAACGCCACCCGAACAAATATTCAAACGGCCATCGTCGGAGGGGAAGAGCTGAAGGAGTCGCATGTCAATATTTTGAAGGGCCTAAGGGGTGATATCAGGATCTTCAACGAATATGGCCCGACAGAAGCAACGGTAGGCTGTATTGTCTGGCGGGTCAGGGATGATGGCGGTCTGATCCTTATCGGCAGGCCCATCGCCAATACGGACATATATCTTTTCGATAAGGATAATAAACTGACGCCTCCGGGGGTCACAGGTGAGATATGTATTGGAGGAGCGTGTCTGGCGAGGGGATACCTGAACAATCCTGCGGGTACAAAAGAGAAATTTATAGCCGATCCGTATAAAGAGGGCGGTTATATCTATAAAACAGGGGATCTGGGCCGGTGGCGTCCGGATGGGAATATTGAATTCCTGGGCAGAAAGGATGACCAGGTAAAGATAAGAGGATACCGCATCGAGGTGACGGAGATCGAGAGTGCCTTACAGGAGTATCCAGAAGTGGATACGGCGATAGTATTGCCAAAGACAAGACGCGGAAAGGACACGGAATTGATCGCCTATATCACCGGCAGCGAAACGCTCGATGCGGCGAAGCTCCGGACACATCTGGGTAAGACCATACCGGTTTATATGATACCCGCACATTTTGTCCGTCTGGCCAAATTCCCTCTGACGGTGAATGGGAAGATAGACAGGCGGAAACTACCTGACCCTGAAGGAATGGAGCTGGCATCGGGATCGGAATATATCGGGTCGAGGGATGAGGTCGAAGAAAAGCTGGTATTGATCTGGCAGGAGGTGCTGGGCAAAAATGGCATCAGTGTAAAAGATGATTTTTTCGAGACGGGCGGTCATAGTCTGAAAGCCACCAGGCTTGCCAGTCTTATAAATAAGGAATTTGGCGTTAAGCCAACGCTGAAGGACCTGTTCAGGAGATCTATCCTCGAACAGCAGGCAGAGCTGATAAAAAAAGCAAAGCGATCTGCTTTTGTTGCCATTCCTCCTGTCCGGAGCCTGCCTGATTATCCGTTGTCTTCTTCCCAGCGAAGGATATGGGCCTTGAGCCAGATCGAGGAAGGAAATATCGCCTACAATATGCCCGGCGTTTATTTCTTTGAAGGACGGCTGGACGAAAAGGTGCTGGAACATGCTTTCCAGCTGCTGATAGGGCGGCACGAAGCCTTGCGAACCGTGTTCAGGGAAAATGCAGAAGGTGAGATCAGGCAGGTTATCCATTCCGGGGGCGGAAGGGATTTTCAGATAGCCGTTGTGGATTGCAGGGAGATGATAGAACAGGAGAACTTTTTGGAACAGTCGATGCAGCAAGAGATCGTCTTCCCTTTCGACCTCGCAAGAGGGCCACTTATACGGGCGACCTTATACAGATTGTCCCATGACAGGTGGGCGTTTGTCTATGTGATGCATCATATCATTTGTGACGGCTGGTCGATAGGCGTGATCATACGGGAGCTGTTAGCGCTTTACCATGCGGGGGTGAAGGGAATGCCTTCTTTATTACCCCCACTGACTATCCAGTACAAGGACTATGCTGTCTGGCAGCAGGAGCAGCTGAATGGAGGATCGCTCCGCGACCATAAAGCCTATTGGTTGCGGCAGCTGAGGGGAGAGCTTCCGGTGCTAAACCTTCCTTATGACAGGGTGAGGCCGGCTATTCAAACCTATAACGGGGGGACTATCCTGAGAAAGATAGATACAGCGACAAGCGCCGCTGTTACATCCATCTGCCGGGAGGAGGGTTGTACGCTGTTTATGGGGCTGCTGGCTGCGGTCAATGTCTTATTGCACAAGTACACCGGGCTGGAGGACCTGATCGTGGGAAGCCCGATAGCGGGACGCGAACATGCCGACACCGAAGGCCAGGTTGGCCTTTACATCAATACGCTGGCCCTGAGGACACAATGCAAGGGAGAGGATACGTTCAGGAGCCTGTTGGGTGAAATAAAAAAGACCGTTCTGGAGGCATATGAATATCAAAGTTATCCGTTCGACGAGCTCGTCGAGCAGCTGGGACTCCAGCGGGATATGAGCAGGAATGCTCTATTTGATGTGATGGTAGCGTTGCACAACATTCCTGTCGACAATAAAGCAGGCATGCAAAACCTGGAGGGAGTTAAGGTTGCCGCTTATCCACCCGGAGAAATGGTCGTGAGTAAATTCGATTTGTCCCTGGATTTTATGGAGACGGACGAAGGTCTGGAATTACATTTGGAATATAACAGCGACCTGTTCGGCAGTGAGACCGCCGACCGTATGGCAGGCCATTTCCTGCAGCTGCTGGAAGCCATTGCGGGTCATTCGTATACACCCATCCATCAGCTCAACTATCTCAGTCCGGCGGAGATCAGGCAGGTTATACATGATTTTAATGACACCGACAAACCATATTCTCCGGATGCCACCTTTTTATCCCTTTTCCACGAGCAGGTGCAAAAAACGCCGCAAAACATTGCGGTGGTATCCGAAGCAGTCTCCATTACCTATAAAGAGCTGGATGACAGGTCCAGCCGGCTGGGGAATTATCTGCTCCAGCGTTACGACATCAGGCCGGATGATCTGGTGGGGGTCCGGCTGGGCAGGAGCGAATGGATGGTGATCTCTATTTTATCCGTCTTTAAAAGCGGAGCTGCCTATGTTCCGGTAGATCCCGCCTATCCTTCGGACAGGATTGCGCATATGAATGAGGATTGCCGGTTCAAAGTAATCATCGATGATGCCGAGTTGGAAAAATTCAGGCAAAAAGAATATCAATTTGACGGCAGCATGTCCGGACCTGTGGGCGGCCCGGGTAATCTGGCATACGTTATTTACACCTCCGGGTCCACCGGACGCCCCAAAGGTGTGTTGATCGAGCAGGCAGGTATGCTGAATCATTTGCTGGCTATGAAGGAAGAACTAAAGTTGGACGAAGGGAGCAGGATCGCACAAAATGCATCCTTTACATTCGACATATCCGTTTGGCAGTTGTTGAATGCCCTTATTGTCGGCGGGTCGACGGTCCTGTATAGCCAGGATGTGATACTGGACCCCACTCTCTTTATAAAAAGGGTCACGGGCGACAGGATAACGATACTACAGGTGGTCCCAAGCTATCTAAAAGCGTTGATGGATATGCGGGAAGAAGTGGACGAAGAATGCTATGGACATTTAAGATATATGCTGGTCACCGGAGAGGCCGTCAGCCAGTCGCTGTTGAAGAAATGGTTTTCCCGATTCCCGAATATCCGGGTAGTGAATGCTTACGGGCCTGCGGAGGCGGCAGATGATATCACACTTCATGTTATGGATATTGCTCCATCGGAGTCGAATGTACCGGTGGGTAAACCCATCCGGAATATGAAAATATATATACTGGACAATTGGGGCAATCCCTGCCCGGTGGGAGTAGAAGGGGAGATATGTACTTCGGGGATTGGAGTCGGAAGGTGTTATCTGAATGATGAAAAAAGAAGCCATGAACGATTTGTGACGGACCCATTTTTACCTGAAAGAGGGTATAGAATGTACAAGACAGGTGATGTGGGCAAGTGGCGGCAGGATGGGACAGTGGAATTTATCGGCAGGAAGGACAACCAGGTCAAGATCCGGGGGCACCGGATAGAGCTGGGGGAAATTGAAAATGCGCTGCTGCAGTATGCCGGTGTGGAAGAGACGGTTGTCATCGTCCACGAAGACAGATCGGGGGACAAAAGCCTTGTGGCTTACCTGGTAAGCAGGAACAGGCCCGACACTGAACTTTTACGGAATCACCTGGCGGCGAAAGTCCCGCTTTATATGATCCCCTCCTGGTTTATTCTTTTGGAAAAAATGCCGCTGACAGAAAATGGCAAGATCGATAGAAAAAGGCTGCCTCCTCCCGACGATACGCTGGCCGAACAGTTGAACAGGTTCGTAGAACCGAAAACATCGACGGAGAAAGAGCTGGTAGCGATCTTTCAGGAAGTTCTTGGAAGGGGTCGTATAAGCGTCAAGGAAAATTTCTTTGAACTGGGAGGACACAGTCTGAAAATGCTGAAGGTGATCTCGAAGATACAGGAGCGGTTTCATGTCAGGCTGGACGTCGCGACATTTTTTCAATCCCCCTCAGTCGTGTCCCTCGCAAAGTTCATCGATGCCGTTGAATACCTCCGTCAACGGGACCATGGGGCGCCGGTGGAACAGGAGGCTTTCTTCGATGTCTGATCACAGGATTAAACTATAAAACCTTTTACTATGCGCAATGAATCAAATGTCAATGCATATGCACGTGTATTTCCCGCCGTTTTCGACAGTGCCGAAGGAGATATTGTCGTCGACAGGGAAGGAAAAAAATATATCGATTTTTTTTCCGGCGCAGGAGCGTTGAATTATGGGCACAATCACCGGAAGTTCAAACAGGCGGTTCATTCATTTCTTGAAAAAGACGCTATTGTGCACTGTCTCGATATGGACAGCGTCATGAAGGATGTTTTTTTGGAAAAATTTGATACAATCATTCTGAAACCCAGGGGGCTTGATCATAAAGTACAGTTCTCGGGGCCCACAGGGACAAATGCGGTGGAGGCCGCGGTGAAACTGGCAAGGATCATCACCAAAAGGAGAAAGATCGTCTCATTCACACATTCCTTCCATGGGATGTCTGCTACCTCTCTGGCGCTGTCAGCGAGCAGGGAAGAGCATCATAAGATCAATCCAGCCCAGGATGTCGTCTTTTTCCCATACGATGGTTTTTGGGGTGACAGGGCAGATACCATCGGCTATTTGAAAAAGATGATACTCACGGAGGGCTCCGGCCTGGAGCTGCCCGCAGCTGTCATACTGGAGACAGTTCAGGCGGAAGGAGGCGTAAATGTTGCCAGCGTTCGCTGGTTACAGGAACTGCGAAGCTTTACAGCAGAGAATGGGATATTATTGATCGTCGATGACATCCAGGTAGGCTGTGGCAGAACGGGTCCGTTCTTCAGTTTTGAAAGGGCCGGAATTGTCCCGGACATCATTCTGCTGTCCAAGTCGATCAGTGGCTTTGGGCTCCCTTTATCCCTGGTACTCATAAAACCTCAATTTGATCTGTGGAAACAGGGAGATCATACCGGGACCTTCCGATCGAATAACCTTTCGCTTTGTACGGCCGCAGAGGCGCTGGACTTCTGGAAGGACGATCAGCTGCGGAATAAGACCGCCAGGAATGAAAAAATCATAAAGGACAGACTTGAACGGATAGCCGCCCGGTCCGAGCATATCCGGGAGATACGGGGAGTTGGGATGATATGGGGGATCGAGTTCTTCAGCAATGTTCTTGCAACGAAGGTGTCCAGGGCCCTGTTCGATCAGGGCATGATCGCGGAGACCTGCGGGAATAAAGACCAGGTATTGAAGCTGCTGCCACCCCTCACGATCGCTGAAGAGCACCTGGAGGAAGGATTGCAACTGTTGCAATCGGCAATAGAAAACAAGGTGTCAGCCGACCCTCTTCAACTGATCATCTCTTAAAAGCACATTGACATGGAAGAACTATTGGATTTTATAATGGACCTGAAGAATAAGGGAGTCTTTATCAAGGAGCTTAATGAACAGCTGCGAATATCAGGTAATATCCTCTCCCTGGCGGAAGAAGACAGGGAAAGAATAAAGAATGAGAAGATAGCCATACTGGATATACTGAAACGCACCGGCGCTCATGGCAGTACGGCAGGCAGGATCGATCCTGCCGCGGTGAGGGATAGCTATCCTTTGTCAAGCTCGCAGAAGCGGATATGGGTATTAAGCCAGTTTGAAGACGGCAACATTGCCTATAATATCCCTGCTGCCTATGTTTTTGAAGGACGGCTGAATATCCCTGCCCTCCAATATTCTTTCATGGAGCTGATCAAAAGGCATGAGATCCTGCGGACAATATTCAGGGAGAATGACGACGGGGATATCCAGCAATATATCCTTGCTCCTGAAAAGTCCGGCTTTTCGCTGGCGTGCCTGGAGCTGGAAGATCAGCGGAAGGATGCCCGGATAAAAGATCTTATAAAGGAAGAGTTTACAAAGCCTTTTGATCTGGCAGGCGGTCCATTGCTACGGGCCAGCCTATACCGGTGGACAGACACGAAGTGGATATTCACGTATGTTATGCACCATGTCGTCAGCGATGCCAGGTCGATGGATATACTTGTCGGCGAGCTTCTTTTGTTTTACAACAGCTATGTGCAGGGCGAGGAAATCCATCTGCCGCCCCTTCGGATACAATATAAGGATTATGCTGTATGGCAGCAGGGGCAGCTCAGCAGCAACAGGCTTTCTGCGGATAAAGCATTTTGGGAGAGACGGCTGCAGGGGGAGTTGCCGGTGTTGAGCTTGTTGGGTGACAGGCCCAGGCCTGCTGTCAAAACCTATCATGGCGGCGCCATCAATCGCCCTATAGGCAGGGTTCGGTCCTCCGGATTAAGCGCCGTTGTAAAAGAAGAGAGTTGCACATTATTCATGGGTTTGCTGGCATTGATAAATACTTTCCTTTACCGCTACACCGGACAAGACGATATCATAATCGGGAGCTCTATCGATGGCAGGGAGCAGGAAGGTCTGGAGGGACAAATAGGATTTTATTTAAATATGCTGGCCCTGCGGAATCAGTTTAAAGGCACCGACAGCTTCAGGAAGCTGCTAAGGGAGGTCAGACAGGCGACAATGCAGGCATTCGACCACAAATCATACCCGTTCGATGAATTGATCGATCAGCTTGGTTTTAGCCGTGACAGGAGCCGGAATGCTTTATTCGACGTCATTGTAGGATTGGAAAATAAGGAGGAGATGAATGGCATGCAATATCCGGGAGGGATAACAGCAGCGCTTTATGAGGAAGGTGAGGAGTTGTTCAGGTTCAGTAAGTTCGATCTTGCTTTTATATTCATCGGACAGGAAGAGAACCTGGATATCAGCCTCGGATATAACAGCGATATTTTCCAGGAAGCAACCGTTGTACGGATGGCGGAGCACCTGGAACGGCTGCTGGATGCAGTTATTGCGGACCCCGACGCCCCGATCTGCGATCTCGATTATCTTTCACCGGAGGAAAAAGAAACCTTGCTGAATGGATTCAACACATCTTCCCTTTCCTATCGAAAGGATAAAACCATCGTTGACCTGTTCAGCGAGCAGGTGGAAAGATCTCCCGAAAGTCACGCAGTGACCTGTAAGGACAGGAGCATTACCTATGCGGATCTGGATGAGATGACGGAACGGCTCGCTGCTGCGCTTCGGAAGGATTATCAGGTCGGGGAGAACGATATTGTTGGAATAATGCTGGAGAGGTCGGAGAAGACGTTGATCTCGATACTGGGCATCCTGAAGGCAGGAGCTGCGTATGTTGCCATAGACCCCGAAAACCCCCGGGCCAGAAAGAAGTTCTTGATGGACGATACGGGTATAAGAGTTTTGATCACTACGTCGGATCATATCCTCGATCTTGATTTTTTTTCAGGCAATGCTTTTGCCATCGATGTTCAATTGGATACAATAGCGATACCGGCGGGCTATTCTCCGCCTGCTGTCCTTCCTGATAACCTCGCCTATATCGTATATACATCGGGATCTACGGGTGAGCCCAAAGGAGTCATGATAAAGCACAGCTCCCTTACTGATTATGTCTTTGGCCTCCTGGAAAGGACGAATTTAAGCAGCTGTAAAAGCTTTGGGCTTGTTTCCACAGCCGCCGCGGATCTTGGTAATACGGTGATCTACGGTTGCCTGGCCACAGGCGGCAACCTGCATATTTTTCCGGAAAGGGATATACTGGACCCTGAAATTATGCTGAACACCCGTGTAGACTGTTTAAAGATCGTCCCTTCTCACTGGAAGGCCCTGAAAAATCATCGGGGCATATTGACGCCCAATAAATGTCTGATATTCGGAGGCGAGCAGCTCACAAGGGATATCATCCGGTGGCTGCAGTCGGTGAAGGGAGGGTTTGAAGTATTCAATCACTACGGGCCTTCCGAAACAACGATAGGGAAGCTGATCAGAAGGATCGATCTTGACGCGCCGGAGCCGGAGATATCTCTTGGAGCGCCATTTGGTAATACCCGGATATATATATTGGATCAACGGAACAACCCGTTGCCCGTCGGGGTGGCGGGAGAGATATGCATTGCCGGTGAAGGACTCGCGGCTGGCTACCTGAACAGGCCTGAGGCCACCGAAGAAAAATTTGTACCGGACCCGTTTAGGGAAGGCAGGATGTATAAAACAGGAGATGTGGGGAGATGGCTGCCGGGAGGAACAGTCGAGTTCCTGGGGAGGAAGGATGGACAGCTAAAGATACGGGGATACAGGATCGAGACCGGCGAAATCGAAAGGCGCCTGAGGTCACATCCTGGCATTATAGATGCCTTCGTGACGGCTGTGAAAGGCAGTGACGGGGAGATGGAGCTGGCTGCCTATATAGTAAGCGGGGTTGTGCTGGATGCTGCCGGTGTGCAGGCATTCCTGAACAAAGAGCTGCCTGTTTATATGGTGCCGGGGCGGTTTGTCTGTCTGGACGCTTTGCCACTCAATTCCAATGGAAAGATCGACAGGCGAAGGCTGCAGGAGATGGAAGGGGAGAACCTCGACGCCCGCAGCGAATTTATCCCGCCACGGAATGCAACGGAGGAAGCGCTGGCCGAGATATGGAAGGAGGTGTTGGGCAGAGAAAGGGTTGGGGTAAAAGACGATTTCTTCAGCCTGGGAGGGCATAGCCTGAAAGCTGCCCGCCTGGCAAGCCTGATACAAAGAAGGTTCCACGTGAGGATAGAATTTCACGAATTGTTTACGAGATCTGTCCTTGAGGAGCAAGCCCGGTATATAGATCATGGCGGGGAGAAGATCTTTAAAGCTATCTCTCCTGCAGAGCCCTCTCCGGACTACCCTTTGTCTTCCTCCCAGCGAAGGTTATGGATTCTCAGCAGGTACGAGCAGGGCAATGTCGCCTACAACGGTCCCGGTATCTATACATTCACGGGATGGCTGGACAGAAATGCCCTGGAGTATGCATTGAAGGCGCTTGTAAAAAGACATGAAATACTGCGGACGGTGTTTGGAACCAACGAGTCGGGAGAACCGCGGCAGATCGTTTACCCTGCAGGGCAATCCTCCTTCTTCCTGGACTATATCGATCTTCAGCTGGAAGGGAATAAGGAAGGGTTATTGGAGCTGCTGATAAGAAAGGAGATCATGCATCCTTTCAACCTGGAGACGGGCCCGTTGTTAAGGGCTGCCCTCTACCAGCTGGAGGAGGATAAATGGGTGTTCTTTTATAACATGCATCACATCATAAGTGATGGCTGGTCCAAGAATATCCTGGTAAAAGAGCTTTTTGCATTTTATCAGGGGTATGTTTCCGGGGAGGAGCCATCCATAAAGCCACTGCATATCCAATACAAAGATTTTTCGGTATGGCAGCAGCAGGAGCTGAAAAAGGAATCCTTCCAGCGGCATAAAGACTATTGGCTGGAGCAGTTGAGAGGAGAGCTTCCTGTATTGCAGCTGGCGGGAGACAAGCCCCGGCCTTCTGTAAGGACCCTTAACGGGGGTGTCGTGTATAAGAGCATCGGCGCTGCTCTTACCCGGGATCTCGACGCCTTCTGCCGGCGGCAGGATGCTACTTTGTTTATGGGGCTGCTGGCGTTGGTCAATGCTCTGCTGTACCGGTGTACCGGGCAAAATGACATCATTATCGGCAGCCCGGTGGCGGGGAGAGACCATGCCGGCCTGGAGGATCAGATCGGCTTTTACATTAACACGATAACCCTGCGCAGCAGGTTTGATGGAGGGTCCGGCTTCAGGAGTTTGCTGGAGTATACGAGAGATATGACCCTGTCTGCATTCGAGCACAGGGAATATCCGTTCGATGAACTGGTCCAGGACCTGAACATCCAAAGGGACATAAGCCGTAACCCCGTCTTCGACGTATGGATGGTTTTGAATAATTTTTCAGACAACGAGACAGCGGCCGGCCATGTATTCCCGGAAGGCCTGGATGTAGCGGAGTATAGGATGCAGGATTTTGTCATAAGCAGGTTCGACTTATTATTCAGCTTTGCCCAGAAGGATGGGGAGCTGCTGGCAGGACTGGAATATAACGCAGATGTCTTTGAAAGGGGCACTGCCGAACGGCTGATCGAATATATGGTGCAGTTATTGGAGGCCGTCATACAACAGCCCGATGTTCCCTTGAAAGACGTGGACTTTTTGACCTTGGAAGAGAAACGTTTGCTCTCATCCAACGGTAATGAGGTCCGGATGGACTACCCCAGGGACAGGACCGTAGCCCAGTTGTTTGAAGCAACGGCAGCGGCAAACCCTGACGAACCGGCTTTGGTATTCGATACGGGCTCCCTTACATACCGCCAGCTTAATGAAAGAGCCAACCGCCTTGCGTGGTATCTGCGAAAAAAATACCAGATATCCGCCAACGACCTTGTCGGTATAAAGCTGGACCGTAACGAATGGATGATAATAGCCATCCTGGCCGTATTGAAATCTGGGGGTGCCTATGTTCCTATAGATCCCGGATATCCTGCGGGAAGGATATCCTATATGTTATCCGACAGTCAGAGCAAGGCCCTCATCGATGCAATGGAGCTGGACATATTCATGGAAGAAGAAATAGATGGTGGTACGGATAACCCTCCGGGGATAACCACTACGGAAGACCTCGCTTATGTGATATATACATCGGGGTCCACCGGGCAGCCGAAAGGGGTAATGATCAGCAACCGGTCGCTTGTGGATTATATCTACGGTGTCCTGGAAAGGACAAATATGCGTGAATGCAAAAGCTTTGGGCTTGTCTCTACCATTGCGGCGGACCTGGGCAATACAGTAGTTTTTCCCTCGCTGATCATAGGAGGAGAGCTTCATATCTTTTCCGAATCGGACAGGTTGAATGCCGCAAAGCTTTCTAAAAGACGCCTGGACTGTCTGAAGATCGTTCCCTCTCATTGGAAAGCGTTGCAGGGAGAGGGGGAGGCGTTTTTGCCTGCCAAATGCCTCATCTTCGGCGGCGAGCAATTGACCAGGGACGTACTGGAGAAGATAGGTCGGCAGGCGGCCTGTCACGTTTATAATCATTATGGCCCGTCTGAAACCACCATTGGCAAGCTGGTGAGGAAGATCGACACCACTGACCCCGGATTCAAAATAACTATAGGTACTCCGATCGGGAATACCTGGGTTTATATCCTCGATGGCAGTGGAAATTTGTCACCGATGGGAGTGGCCGGAGAGATCTGCATAGGAGGAGAAGGGGTGGCGAAAGGATACCTCCATGCGCCGGAACTGACGGCCCAAAAATTTGTCCAGGACCCTTACCGGGCATCTCAACGCATGTACAGAACAGGTGATCTCGGCCGATTGCTTCCTGATGGGAATATCGAGTTCATCGGGAGAAAGGACGATCAGATAAAAATAAGGGGATTCAGGATAGAGCTGGGTGAAATTGAGAGCCACCTGCTACAATATGAAAAGATACTGTCTGCGGTGGTATTGGCAAAAGAAGGCGTTGGGGAAGACAAGCAGCTGGTGGCCTATTACACAGGCAGCGAACAGCTACGTCCGCAGGATATCCGCGATTTTATCAGCGCCCGGCTGCCTTCCTACATGGTCCCCGCCTCCTATGTCCAGCTGGAGAAAATTCCTTTGACATCCAATGGCAAGGTCGATAAGAGGGCCCTCCCTCTTCCTGAAGACGGAGCTGCACCGGATCAGCGTATGCATATCCCGCCCAGGACGGAAATGGAAGAGAGGCTGGCAGCCATCTGGAGTGATGTGCTGGAAATAGAAAAGGCGAATATAGGCGTAAGGGATAGCTTTTTCGATCTGGGCGGACATAGCCTGAAGGCTATCCGGATAATGACAAGGATCTATGAACAGTTTGATATTGAAATAGACCTCACCGACCTGTTCAGGCAGCCTTATATCGAATCATTGGCTGAGGAGGTAGAGAATATTCTTTGGCTAAAGCAATTAAACTCATAATAACGATGCGCACCGGTGTAATCAATGAAGAGCTTCATCATGCAGGGACATCCCTGCAGATCGTCAGTCCTGCAAGGAAAGAGGATGGGACACAGGATTTTCTTTTGTCTTATTTAAAGGACAACAAGGGCATGATCACTGACCTGTTATCCGACACGGGGGCCATGCTTTTTCGTGGATTCGGGATCACGGATAAGGACGGGCTTTCGGAGGTAAAGGAAATATTTGCGGGCGGCACTGCATTCAATTATGTCGATGGTAATTCTCCCAGGACCCGGCTATCCAATGCGGTGTATACGTCCACGGAATACCCGAAGGAGTATCCTATCTCCCTGCACAGCGAGCTTTCGTATTCTCACAGGTGGCCAGGTATGATATTTTTTCTTTGTCATACGCCTGCCGAGACAGGTGGCGAAACGCCGATAGCCGATTGCAGGTCCGTCCTAAAAGGATTGAGGCGGGAGATTGTCGACAAGTTCGAGACGCTGGGCGTAAAATATACCCGGTACCTCAGTGGGGAGCGGGGTATGGGGAAAAGCTGGATGGATACATTTGAAACGAATGACAGGGCGATGGTCGAAGGTTATTGCCGGGACAGTCAGATCGAATTTTCCTGGGAGCAGAGCGCTCTATATCTGAGTCAGCGTGGTCCTGGCGTTGCCCGGCATCCTGTGACAGGAGAAAAGGTCTGGTTCAACCAGGCCAATCAGTTCCATCCGTCAGGGTTGCCTGCCGAGATCTATAAAGGGCTGAAGCTGATGCATGCCAGATCTGTCAGGAAGTTCCCGCAATATGCATTTTTCGGCAACGGAGAGGAGATCCCCGAAGAATATCTTAAGGAGATAACGGATACCCATTTTGAGATGGCATTGAAGTTCAAATGGGAAAAGGGGGACCTGTTGATGCTGGATAACATGCTGGTTGCCCATGGAAGAATGCCTTTCAAAGGGGACAGAAAAATATTTGTCAGTATGTGCTAAACATAAATAATCGTTGTATATGAAAGATGTCAGGTCTATTATCAAAGAATTAAGGAAGGCGAATGCCCGTATATCCATAAATGGAGACAGCCTGGTGGTCGATCATTCCAATGGAACGGTAGGCGAAGAGTTGATGACGGAGTTCCGGACGAACGAGAAGGCGATCATGGAATATTTAATAGAAAACACTGCCAGGAACAGTTTCAGCCGGATAAAGCCCGTACCTCAACAGGCCGGATATCCGTTGTCGCCGTCGCAATTCAGGCTCTGGGTCCTCTGCCAGCTGCAGGATGCCAGCGCAGCATACAATGTTTCCCGGATATGTGTGATCGAAGGGGAGCTGGACTGTGTCGCCCTGGAAAGGTCCTTCAGGTTGCTGATAGACCGTCATGAAGTACTTCGGACCGAATTCAGGAAGTCCATCGATGGACAGGTGATGCAGTTTGTGCTGCAGCCGGGAAGTATAGAACTCCCGCTGCGACAGACGGACATCAGGGGGAAAGAAGATAAGGAGCAGGAGCTGGAGAGGCTGATCGAGGGCCAGCTGGCGACGCCATTTAACCTGGATACCGCTCCATTGCTGAGGGCGGCTTTATTTCGCACCGGCGATCATGAATGGATATTCAGCTTTACGATCCATCATATTGTCAGCGATGGATGGTCCATCGGCGTGCTCATCGATGAGCTATTGCTATTCTATCATTCTATCACAGCGAAAAATGAGCATGGTCTGCCTCCTTTAAGGATACAGTATAAGGATTTTTCGGCCTGGCAGCGGGAGCAATTGGATGGCCCATCGATAGAGGAGCATAAAGCTTATTGGATGGATCAGTTCGCGGGGGACATCCCTGTATTGGAGTTCCCCGAAGATAAACCGCGTCCGGCCTTCAAAACCTACAATGGCGCAAAGATCAACAGACTAATAGATCCAAAACTGGGAGAGAGCATAAAGGCGTTTTGCCACTCCAGGGATAGTACGTTGTTCATGGGACTGTTGTCTGTCGTAAATATTTTACTGTACAGGTACACCGGGCAAAGAGACATCGTCATCGGCACACCGATGGCGGGAAGGGACCATATCGACCTGGAAGGACAGGTTGGATTTTATGTAAATACATTGGCGCTAAGGTCCAGGTTTGAAGGAAGCGACAGTTTTGCCGATGTGCTTGATAACGCCAGGAAGCTGACCCTTGCTGCCTATGCCCATCAGGCCTATCCCTTTGATGAACTGGTGGAATTGCTGACCACTCAGAGAGATCTGAGCCGGAATCCTTTGTTCGATGTACAGGTCATCGTTCAAAACCAGGCAGGCGATGAAAGGACAAATACCGGGTTGATGATAAAGGACTATCAGGGATCCGGAAAATTGACCAGTGTATTCGATATCGTATTCAATTTTACGGAGACGAAGGCTGGCCTTCATTTATGCATAACTTATAACAGTGACATTTATGCTTCGGCATCGATGGACCGGCTGGCCCGCCACCTGGAGCAATTACTCGCTGCCGCGTTGACCGACCCTCACATGCCGGTGGACAGCCTGGTCTTTCTGAATGAACAGGAGACGGAGAAACTGTTGACAGCATTCAATGTCTTCAGCCGGGACATTCCTACGGACCAGACGCTGATAAGCCTTTTTGAAGAGCAGGCGAAAAAGACGCCGGATCATATCGCCGTTATGTTCGGAAACTCGGTCCTTACTTACCGTGAGATAAATGAGAAGTCTGACAGGCTGGCCGGTCTTCTCCGGCAGCAGTATGATATCTGTCCCAACGAGGTAGTGGGGATGGTGCTGGACCGAAGTGATCTGATGATACTTGCGATACTGGCCATTCAGAAAGCCGGAGCGGCTTATATGCCGCTGGATCCGGAGTATCCAAAGGCGAGGAAAGAGTTCGTTATAAAGGATTCGGGGATAAAGCTGCTGATCACCCGGCTGGAATATGCCTTTGAGCTCGATTACTTCGAGGGGAGCATCTTCACCATCGATGCCGCATCAGCTGAAGGGCCCGTACAGGATGATCATCCGAAACCTGTCATTCTCCCGGAGCATTTGGCCTATGTAATTTATACTTCAGGCTCCACGGGAGAGCCGAAGGGTGTAATGATCGAACATAAGGCAATAGTGAATACCATTATCGCACAGATACAGACGCTTGGTATCGGTGAATTGGATAGAGGTCTTCAGTTCTCCTCTCCTTCTTTTGATGCATCCGTCTGGGAGATCTTTTTGATGCTCCTGTCAGGGGGAACATTGTGCATTATCGATGAAGACGCCAAAAAAGACCCACAGGCCCTTGCCGGATATATATCGGACAATGGCATTACTCTTGCGACCCTGCCGCCCGCCATCCTCGGTGTGCTGGAGGTAGAGGAGATCAGGACATTGAAAAAGCTGATAACCGCCGGTGAAGCGGCCATCCTGGAGAAAGCCATTGCTTTTTCCGCGCTGGGGGAATATTATAATGCGTACGGACCGACAGAGACCAGCATCTGTGCCACCGTGTATAAAGCCGACAGGACCAGCCTGCTGTCCCGCCGGAGCGTTCCCATTGGCAGACCCATTCTCAATTCTCCGGTTTATATACTGGACCATAATGCCCGGCTGGTGCCGGAAGGCGTGACAGGAGAGCTTTGTGTGGGCGGCGCAGGACTTGCCAGGGGGTATCTCAACAGGGAGGAGCTGACGAAGCAGAAATTTGTGGACAACCCTTATGTGCCTGGCCGGAAAATGTATAAAACGGGCGATCTGGCCCGATGGCTTCCGGATGGCAATATCGAATTCATAGGAAGGAATGACGAACAGGTGAAGATACGGGGCTTCCGGATCGAGATAGGAGAAATAGAACAGGCGATACAAAGGTATCAGGGAATACAGTCTGCCGCGGTGACAGCGGCAGCCAACCAGTCGGGGAACAGGGAGTTGGTGGCTTATCTTGTCAGCCGTGAGCAGGTGGACGTCCGGGCTCTACGGTCATTCCTCGCTGAGGCGCTGCCTGCCTATATGCTACCCGCATATTATGTGCAACTCAGTTCCCTGCCGCTGAACACGAGCGGGAAAGTGGACAGGAAAAAACTGTCTGCGGCCGGCGGTGATCTCCAGCAGCCGGAACGGGAATATATGCCACCCGGGGATGTGATAGAGGAGAAGCTGGCCCTGATGTGGCAGGAGGTGCTGGGAAAAGAAAGGGTCGGCATCAAAGATGATTTTTTCGAGATGGGTGGGCACAGTCTCAAGGTCGTGCGCCTGATCAGTCAGATATACAGAGAGTTCGATGTAGAGATTGCCATGAAGGAACTTTTTGAGCTTACGGTCCTGGAAGACCAGGCAAACCTGATCCGGCAGACAAAGAACAAATCCTTTACTGTTGTCCCTAAGGCAGCTCCGTCCGATGGATATCCTCTCACTTCCTCGCAAAGGAGGCTGTGGGTATTGAGCAGGTTCAAAAATGGAAACATAGCATACAATCTACCTGGGATCTATCTGTTCGAAGGCGACCTGGATACGACAGCGCTGGAGCTTGCTTTCCACTCGATAATCGAGCGTCACGAGATCCTGCGCACTGTCTTCAGGGAAAATGAGCAGGGAGATATTGTACAGGTTGTCATACCTGCGGACGGCATCGGCATTAAATTGTCGTTTGCAGACCTGGACAGGGAAGAAGATCAGTATCGGGAGCTGAAACAGCGCCTGGAAGAAGTGTTCAGTACGCCTTTCAACCTGGCGGCAGGTCCTATGCTGCGAATGAACCTGTACCGGTTGGGGGCGAAAAAATGGCTGTTTGCCTATGCCATGCACCATATAATCAGCGATGCGTGGTCGATGGATATCCTGCTCAGGGAGCTGATGACCCTTTATAATGGACATGTCAGAAAAGAGAGTATCGTTTTGCCGCCTTTGCGCATACAATACAAGGATTATGCCGTCTGGCAGCAGCAGCAGCTCGCGGACCCATCCATGAGCGGGCCAAAGGTCTACTGGCAGCAGCAGTTCGAGGGAGAGATACCTGTGTTGGAATTGCCGACCGACAAGCCTCGTCCTGCTGTAAAGACCTACAACGGAGGAAGGATCAGCTGTAAGCTGGATCCCGGTGCGGGTCGTCGCCTGTCCTTTTTCTGCAAGGAGCAGGGGGCTACACTGTTTATGGGGTTGTTGTCGGCCGTGAAAACCTTGCTGTACAGATATTCGGGCCAGAATGACATCATTGTCGGCACTTCCATCGCCAGCAGGGAGCATGCCGATCTGGAAGATCAGATAGGCTTCTATGTGAATACACTCGCCCTGAGGACGCGCTTTGACGGAGACGGGGGCTTTAAAGACCTGTTGGAGCGGGTCAGGCAGGTGACATTGCAAGCATATGCGCATCAGGCATATCCTTTTGATGAACTGGTGCAGGACCTTCAGCTTCATCGGGACATGAGCCGGAATGCGCTTTTTGACGTCATTGTGGTCCTGCAGAACGCTGACTATGGGAAGAGCGCTGTCGGGACGCTGGAAAATGTCAAGGTCACCAGCGATATATCATTAGAGCGTCCCATAAGCAAATTCGATCTTTCCTTTGTTTTTTCGGAGCAGGAGCAGGAGATAAATATGCAGATAAGCTATAACAGCGATCTGTTTGAGAAAGATACGGTCGAACGTATGGCCGATCATTTTTCACGGGTCCTGGATGCTGTCATGAAAGACCCGCTGATGGCTATCGGCCGGCTGAATTATATGAGCCAGGAAGAACAAGAGCAACTGCTGGACTTTGGCCGGGCCGGGGAAGTCGCTTTTGCAGCGCCGGATGCTTCCGTGGTAAGTCTGTTCGAAGCGCAGGTTGGAAAGACGCCTTTGGCTATCGGCCTTGCCTTTGATCAGCAGCATTTCACCTACAGTGAGCTGGATAAGCTTTCAGGAATTCTGGCAGTCCATCTGAGGAAAGATTATGGGGTCGGGGCCAATGACCTGGTAGGTATCATGTTGAACAGGTCGGCAAATATGATCATTGCTATTTTGGGCGTGCTCAGGTCCGGCGCGGCCTATGTGGCCATCGACGCTGAAAATCCCCGTGCGCGAAAGGCGGCTATACTTTCGGATGCCGCAGCGAAAGTACTGATCACGGATTCCACCTCCTTTTTTGACCTGGATTACTTCCATGGTAGCATATTCGCCATAGATGTGCAGCTCGATCCCGCCGCCGGCATTCCTGAGCTTCCGCCTGTGACCATTCATCCGGAAGACCTTGCATATGTCGTCTATACTTCGGGGTCAACAGGACTGCCAAAAGGAGTGAAAATATCGCATGCGTCCCTCGTGGATTATTTCTTTGGCATACTGCAAAAGACCAATATCCGGGATTGCCGGACCTTTGGCCTTGTTTCCACCATTGCCGCCGACCTGGGTAATACCGTTATTTATCCCTCGCTGCTGACAGGAGGGACCCTGCGGGTATATTCAGATGCCGAAGTCCGCGATCCGCGAAAAATGGCTGATACGACGGTGGATTGCCTGAAGATAGTTCCCTCTCATTGGAAGGCCCTCCAGGAGGAGCGGAGAATGTTCGCACCTGCCAAATGCCTTATTTTCGGAGGAGAACAGCTGACCCCCGACATACCCGATATCATCCGGCAGAACCATGGGACGTTCCATGTATACAATCACTATGGGCCATCCGAAACGACTATCGGCAAGCTGATCCGGCGTGTAGACCTGGAAAATACTGCTGAGAAGATATCATTGGGTAAGCCTTTTTGCAGATCGTTCGTATATATCCTCGATGCACGCGGGAATCTGGTCCCCACCGGAGCGACCGGTGAAATACATATTGGCGGAGATGGATTGTCGAAAGGCTATTTGAATAATCCCGAACTGACGGCCGAAAGATTCATCTCTGATCCCTTTAGAAAAGGCGAACGGGTATACAGGACAGGGGACCTGGGGAGATGGCTGTCGGACGGCAATGTCGAATTCAGGGGGAGGAATGACGATCAGCTGAAGATTAGGGGGTATAGGGTAGAGGTCGGAGAGATAGAGGCCGGGCTTCGAAGCTATCCCGGCATCACTGCGGCTATTGTCCTTGGCTTGCCGGACAAGACGGGGTCGAAGACAATCGTAGCCTATGTAGAAACCTCCCGGTCTTTGAGCCTGGATGACCTCCTCAGGCACCTGGGCAAGACGCTGCCGACATATATGACGCCCAATCATTTTGTTTTCCTCGAAGCCTTCCCATTGACGTCCAATGGAAAGATCGACAGGAAGAGGTTGCCGCGTCCTGCGGAAGAGAGCGACCTGCAGTCTGCCGCTTATATCCCGCCGCAGACGCGCACAGAAAAAGAACTGGTCCGGATATGGGAGGAAGTGCTGGTAAGGAATAAGATCGGCGTCCAGGACGACTTCTTTAGATTGGGAGGACATAGTTTAAAAGCGACAAGGCTGGCCAGCCTGATCCACAAACGATTCAACGTTAAAGTGGATTTTAATGACCTGTTCACCTACACCATTCTGAAGGACCAGGCTGATCTGATCGATCAGGCCATTAAGGTTGATTTTAAAGAAATCGCTCCGGCTGAAGAGCTTCCCGATTATCCCTTGTCGTCTTCCCAGCGCAGATTATGGATATTAAGCCAATATGAACAGGGGAATATCGCTTATAACAGTCCTGCTATCTATTGGCTGGATGGGACATTGGATATTCCCAGTCTGAAAGACGCTGTACAAAAAATGGTCCGGCGTCATGAGATCCTGCGAACCGTGTTCAGACCTGCATCGAATGGAGAGATAAGGCAATTGATCCTGTCCCCTCAGCAGGCCGCGATCTCTATCCTGGTAGATGATCTGAGCGGCGAGGTCGATAAAGAAGAGAAAATAAAAAGATTGATAAGGGAAGAGATATTCAGGCCTTTCGATCTGGCCGGGGAGCCGCTCCTCCGTATAGGCCTGTATCAGGCAGAAGTGAACAAATGGGCATTCATATTTAACTTCCATCATATTATCAGTGACGGCTGGTCGAAGAACGTTTTTCTCAATGAGCTGCTGACAATTTATGGTGCATTGGTTGCCGGAAGGGAAGAACCGTTGATCCCTCTGCGTATCCAATACAAGGATTATGCAGTCTGGCAGCAAACGCTTCTTGCCGGGGGTAGCCTGGAAGAGCACAAACGCTATTGGCTCCATCAGTTCGAAGGGGAGCTGCCGGTATTGGAACTTCCTGGGGACAGGCTAAGACCGGCCATAAAGACCTATTCGGGCAGAGCTATTGCAAAAAGGTTCAGTGCAACGGTTGTCAACAGGATGAGGGCGATCGCAAAACAGCAGAACTGTACCCTGTTCATGGGGTTGCTTGGCGCGGTCAATACCCTTCTTTTCAGGTACACCGGTCAAAATGATATCATAGTCGGTACTCCTATGGCCGGGAGGGATCATCCCGATCTGGAGGATCAGATAGGGTTCTATGTGAACACCCTTGCTTTGAGGACGAGATTTGAACCGGAGATCACTTTCCCGGAATTGCTCGAAAATATCAGGAATGTTGCTTTGGGGGCCTATGAACACCAGGCCTATCCTTTCGACAGGTTGATAGATGACCTGAATGTCAAAAGGGACATGAGCCGAAATCCCTTATTTGACGTGATGATCGTATTGCAAAACCAAAACGAGGTCTTCAGGAACGAGACCGTGCCCGATGGCCTGAAGGTTTACCCGTACAGGGAGGAAGATGGCACAGGCAGTAAGTTCGACCTCTTATTCAATTTCGCGGAGGCGGGAGAAGAATTGCATGCAGGGCTTGTTTATAACAGCGATATATTCGATCAACAGACGGCGGAACGGATGCTGCATCACCTGGAACAAATCCTGGATGCCGTTCCGGATCAGGTCCACAAACCCATTTGCCGGCTGGATTATTTGCATGAGGCTGAAAAACAGCTGCTGTTGCGGGATTTTAATCTGACAGAAGCAGACTATCCTGCAGGCAGGACGGTGATAGACCTGTTTGAAGAGCAGGTGAGCAGGACGCCCGATGGGACAGCGCTTGTCTTTGAGGATCGGCAGCTCAGCTACAGGGAGCTGAATGAACGTTCTAACCGGCTTGCCAGGTATATGCTGAATAATGCGGCGCCGTTGAGGGGAGAATGTGTGGCGGTGCTGCTGGAGAGGTCGGAGTGGTCGGTTATCGGCATGATCAGCATACTGAAGCTGGGGTGCACCTATGTGCCTATCGACAGATCGCTGCCTGACGCAAGGATCCGGTTTATCCTGGAAGACAGCCGTGTAAAAACAGTATTGGTGGACAGCCAGTCGGCCGGCCTTGCGGGCTACCGGCTCATCAAAGTGGATACAGTGCCGGAGGAACAGGATGCTTCCAACCTGGCTTTGACCATCGCAGAGGAGGATGCTTCCTATGTCATATATACCTCGGGATCCACCGGCAATCCGAAGGGCGTGGAACAGACCTATAAGATGTTGTATAACCTCATATCATGGGACATTTATGACGCAGGCTTCAATAAAAAGACCAAACATCTCCAGTTCTCTTCCTTTAGCTTCGATTCTTCTATCCATGATCTGTTCTATGTTTTGTCCACAGGGGGCGAGGCGCATGTTATAAATGAATCCTCTAGGACCAATCTGTGGGAGCTGAAGGATTATATTATAGAACAAGGGATCACGGTTCTGTCAATGCCTTATGCTGCTTTGAAGGCCCTGTTCACCGAAATACCGGTGCAGGAGCTGAACGGGCATGTCATCAGGGAGATCATTTCCACAGGCGAGCAGCTGTATATTACCGGCGGGCTGCGGGAATTCCTGAAGGCTAACCCTTCGGTACGGATATTTAATCTTTATGGTCCTTCGGAAACGCATGTGGTAACCGCTATCTCTTACCGCTGTTCCGACGATGTGCTGCCGGAGAAGGCATCGATAGGACGTCCGGTGAGTAATTCCAATATTTATATACTGGACACCTGGATGCAACCCGTGCCCATCGGAGTAGAAGGGGAGATATTTATTGGCGGGGATAATCTCGCCAGAGGATATAAGAACCGGCCGGACCTCACCGGTGAAAAATTCATTGCAGACCCATTTGAAGAAGGCAGGATCATTTACCGTAGCGGGGACGTCGGAAGATGGTTCCCCGATGGGAATATCGAGTATGTAGGGAGAAAGGATAACCAGGTAAAGATAAATGGGTACCGTATCGAGCTGGGTGAGATCGAACTGGCGCTACGGAATCATGAGCAGATCGAGGAGGTCGCTGTGATTGCAAAGGATGCGGGGACAGGGAACAAGACGATACTCGCCTACCTGGTAAGCAGGCAACGGCTCAATGAAAGAGAGGTCAGGGGATATCTGAAAGGGCTGCTGCCGTCTTACATGATACCCTCCCACCTTGCTCAGATCGATAGGTTGCCGTTGACGGTCAATGGCAAGGTCGACACCCGTGCTTTGCCCTTACCGGAGCAGGTCAGGCTTGCATCGGCGTCTGAACGAGTTTTGCCTGGGAATGAGGTCGAATCCAGGCTGGCAGATATATGGGGTCGCATACTCGGCATATCCGCGGAAAAGATAAGCATGAAGGACGATTTCTTCACCTTGGGCGGCAGCAGCATGGAAGCCACGCGGTTAATCGGCCAGGTACAGCAGGAGTTCGGGGTAAAATTACAGCTGAAAGACATATTCTTTGAACAGACCCTTGAAAGTATAGCATCAGTGGTCAGCACCATGCTATCTGCCGGAGAGATTACGGACCCGGTCAATAAAGAAGTTGCACGATTCACTTATTAATAACTTTTCCAATGAAACTTACCGCAGCGCAGGTAGCCTTCTATCAGGAGAACGGCTATTTGCAAATACCCGATTATTTTACAGAGACAGAAGTGGATGTACTATATGCAGAACTTCCCAAAACTGTCGAGAGGGATTCACCAAGAATAATATTCGAAGACAATGGATCGATCCGGTCGATATTTGCCCCTCATTTTGTCAACGAGACTTATGAGCGGCTTTCAAGACACAAAAAACTTGTCATTCCTTCGGAACAGCTTATAGGAGATAAGATATACCTGCACCAGTACAAAGTAAATACTAAAAAGGGGCTGAAAGGGGACTGGTGGGAATGGCACCAGGACTTCCCATACTGGCACATCGATGATGGGATCGAACAACCTGCCATGGTCTCGGTCATGCTTTATCTGCAGGATACGGATTCTTCGAACGGCGCACTATTGCTGATCCCGAAGACACATAAATTGGGTATCGTGCAGTTTGCTGAAAAGGGAGCTTTACGGATAACGGAAGAAGGTATGAAAAATAGCCTGGAAGGCAATAAGAATTACCTGTCCTCCTTGAACGCCAACCTCAAGTTCACCGTCGATCATGCCCTGATCAAAGATCTGTCTACCCGCAATGGTATTGTGACAGCTTCTGGCAGAAAGGGATCGGTGCTTTTCTTTCATGGGAATATCTTTCATGCTTCCAACATCAATCTTACCCCGTTTGACAGGGACGCCGTGCTGATCACCTACAACAGCGTTCACAATGCGCCTTGTAATAAACCCAATCCAAGGCCTGCTTTTCTCGCCGGCAGGGATTACAATCCGATAGAAACACTGGAAGCAAGCATTTTAACACAGGAAGTCTAATAAATAATATACACATATGAGCACAACTAGATGGTATACGAAACCCAACCTGGTAATTGAACCTCTTTTCGACCGGTGGTATGCCTGGGCGCACCTTATCTCTCCCGCAACGTCGGCGATGAATATTGTGAACAGGCATCTGAAGATCATGAATTCCTATATCCAGAATTCCCAGATCCATGCTGCGGCGGCAAAAAATCCAAAAATGCGCGGCGGTCCTTTTGTCGATTTCAAAGAGCCCAGAGTAGAAGAGATCAAGGCCTTGAAAGAGCATACCATAAAAAAGCACGGATACCAGATCCAGTTCGTCGAGGCTGTCGGCGAGCTCAACAGGATGCTGAAATCATCGGCCCGCGGATATGGCATGGATACATTGTATGAGAAGGTGCCGGATATCCTCAAGGGGTATGTTGAGCTGGTATACGACCTTAACAACAATCCTTCTTTCAGGTTTTTTGAAAAACTTCTCTATAAAAGTAAGTGTTATGACGAAACATCTCAAAGCATAGCGCTCTGGCTGACGAACAATGATGAACGTCCATTTGTGTTAAGCACGCCGAGATTGGACGAGCCCGATGTGATACATGTGGATATTCCTTTCAGAAGCCAGGCCATCGATATGTTGAGCAGGATGAGAAGGACTCCCGGAGACCCGGAAGCAATTGCGGAGGCCCTTAATATAAAAGATAAGGACAGGGCATTATTCGAAACCTTCTTTACCCGGGAAGAGCCAATGGCTTATGAGCGGTATACAGGGGATAAGATCCGGATGAGGTACTTTGGTCATGCATGTATCCTTGTCGAAACGAAGGATGTGAGTATCCTTGTCGACCCCCTTATCAGCTATCATGGATATACGACTGAACTGGCAAGGTATTCCGAAGTGAATCTGCCTGATAAGCTCGATTATGTCATCATTACGCACAATCACCAGGACCATATCCTTTTTGAAACGCTGCTTTCCCTGCGGCACAAGATTGAGTACCTGGTTGTTCCCAAAGGCGGTAATGGATCGATACAGGATCCCAACCTTAAATTGATGTTCACCGAGCTGGGTTTTAAAAATGTCGTGGAGATTGGTGAGTTCGATACGCTGGCGCATGGCAACTGTCAGATCACCGGCGTCCCGTTCATTGGCGAGCATTCGGACCTGGATATAAGATCGAAGATCTGTCACCATGTCCGGATCGGGAAATACACCTTGCTGTTCGCGGCTGATTCCTGCAATGTGGAGCCGCGTCTGTACCACCATGTATTTAACATTACAGGGAAGGTCGATAGCCTTTTTTTGGGAATGGAATGCGATGGAGCCCCCTTGTCCTGGCTATATGGGCCTTTGCTGACCGAAGACCTGGCAAGGGATATGGACAACTCAAGAAGGCTGGCAGGTTCGAACTACACGCGTGCCAGGGCGATGGCGGAAGTTTTTAATCCCAGGGAGCTGTATGTTTATGCGATGGGAATGGAACCATGGCTGGAATTCATCAGCTCGATCAAGTATACGGATGAGTCCAATCCCATTGTACAATCCAATTTGCTGATAAATGAATGCCTGTCGAAGAACATCGTCTGCGAGCGACTGTATGGCGAAAAAGAGCTGTTCTATGATATGGAGTAAATGGCGGAATGAAAATAAGGCACTGGCAATAAAATAAAATTATCAGAGTGAAAAGCATATTGAGGTTGATATTACCCCAGGTGGGCAGGAGAGGGTTGGTAAAGTATATTGTGCTTGGACTCCTTTCCGGATTGTGCAACTTTTTGATCATCAATTCCGTAACAAGGATCGTCGCGCTGATCACGGCTAATAGGTATACTTCTGTCAGGAAGGACTATGTTCTTTTGTTCTTTGTCCTTATCCTGTTCTTTGTCCTTGTAAGGAGAACACTGGCCGTAGCTATCATCAAACTGGCGCAAATGATCTTCTGGGACCTCAGGAAAAGGATATTGACCCTTGTCCTCAGGTCGAACTATCAACAGTTTTGCTCCAACAGGATCGAGGTTCACGCGGCTATTGTCAGCGACGTATCGGTACTGACGAATGTATCGGTAAGTATAATAGACTTCTGCACTTCCTCGATACTGGCCGTGTCGAGCCTGATCTACCTGTCGTCCATCTCGCCGGTGTTGTTTTTAATTACCCTGGCCGTAACCGCTACGGGTGTGCTGGTTTACCATTTCAGGTCGAAAAAGAATGAACGTGATTTCCAAAAGGCCCGGATACTGGAAACGGAATTCCAGCAGCATGTCAATGGCATCCTGGGGGGATTCAAGGAGATATTTATCGAGCCTGCCAAAGGGCGATTTATTTTTGATCAGAAGATCGAAAAAATATCCGATCAATCCTATGCGAACAACACGAAGGCCTTTACGGGTTATCTCAATAATCAGATAACAGGACAGGTCCTTTTTTATATCCTTATTTTCTCTGTGCTGCTTTTTTTCAGCGTGCTGTTGGAGATCAAAACAAATAGTACGGTCAGCTTTGTCTTTACGCTGCTGTATTTGTTAAGCTCTACGGAGACTATCATGGCTCTTCTGCCTGGTTTGGCCAGGGCAAGGGTCGCGTCCAATCATTTGATGGCCCTGAAGGATGAATTGGAGAGAGAGAATTTCGGAGACCCGGGTTTGCAGGAAAGGTTTTTCCCCGGAGGAGTGTTCGAGTCTTTGAGGATCGACAACCTGGAATTTTCTTACGAACGGACGGAGGAGAAGTTCAGGATAGGACCTGTGAGCCTGGAGGTGAATAGGGGAGAGGTCATATTTATTTACGGAGGCAATGGCAGCGGCAAGACTACCCTGGTCTATACTCTCCTTGGCCTGTATATCCCGACTGCGGGAGAAGTAAAGCTGAACGGTCTGCCGATAGACAGTTCCAATTATAACTACTACCGCTCCATTTTTTCCGTGGTATTCAGCGATTTTTATCTGTTCGAGGAGATCCCCGGCTCGGGGGAAATAGATCTTGAAAAATGGAAGCATTACTTAACGTTGTTCGAGCTGGATGAAAAAGTCGCCCTGGAGGGCAGGAGGCTGTCCTCCGTCGACTTGTCGACGGGACAAAGGAAGAGGTTGGCGTTGATCGTTGCACTGCTGGAGGAAAAGCCGGTCCTGGTAATGGATGAATGGGCGGCGGACCAGGACCCTTATTTCAGAAGGAAATTCTACACGGAGATAATTCCCTTATTAAAGGGGGAGGGGGTTGCGATCATCGCGATCACCCATGACGATAAGTATTACTATTGCGCAGACAAGCTGTTTAAAATGGATTTTGGCAAGCTGATAAGCGAACACATTCCCATCACTGAGGCGAATGGGGCCAGAAGGGTCTTGTCTAATCAATCAATTCCAGGTATTTTGTAGACGAGCTATGCCCCTTATTGAAGGGAGAGAGATAGTAGCGACAGGGCATATACAGGATAGCGGGATCATAGATCACGAATTTGTGCCGAAGGTCATTCCGTATGAAGAAACAGTTCGAGCCGCTGAGATTGCAGACGAGCAGGGTATACTTGTCTTTCAGCAGATCGATATAAGCCTGAAGGCTGCATCCCTGGTAGTCATCGCCTGTCCATCGATGATCTTCCTTGTAGCCGATCCTGACGGACAGCGGCAGTGGGAACTTTGCATTGTATTCGAGGCAGAACAGTTTTGGCATGATGCCTGTCTGAAGTATCCTTTCTATGAGATAATAGTCGTTCCCATCCAGATCCAGCGAAAGCAGGTCCAGCTCCGGGCCGTTCATCCCGAGGAATTCCAGGCCGCGTCTGCAGAGAGCTTCAATATTGGACAGGGTGACGAACTCATCGATGATCAGGAGGTTTTTCTTTGGGCCGAGTTTTTCCCGGAAGTCTGTCAGGGACTTGTCAAACCAGATGCCCCTGCCTTTTTTTTGCAGCAGGTGGAGGGTATTGTTCTCTGTGGCGTGTACTCCGAACTCGAAGAAGGTGACGGACGAGATGCCCAGATTCCCGAATATGCTGTTCAGAATGCCGTCCTCTTCATTCTGTGAGTATACCGAGTAGCCGTCTAAGATGAGATTATCGGGGCTGCTGGACCTTAAGCCGTCCTTGAGCTGGCGCATGAGCATGTCCCTTGCTATGAATAGCATGTCTCTGCCAAAAGGGCGTATCAGCTCAAAGTATTGTTCGATGTTCTTAAGGTCCATTGAATTGATTTTTAGTCCACCAAAATAAACATATCGGCATGTGCAGGGGGGGTGTATTGCTACTACTTTTTTATGCGGATTATACTAATTGATAAAATTTAAAGCCATGCGACGGGCCACCGTTAGGATAATACCGGGAGGAGGATTAGGAGATATTTTACTCCTGACGCCATGCCTGAAGGCATTGAAAGAAGAGAAAAAGCATCATCGGATCATTGTTTATGGGAATAAAAAGAATACGGAAATATTTTTGAATAACCCTTATATCGACAAGTTGACCAGGCTTTCTTTATGGCACAATCCCTTCGATCTTCTGAGGCTGCTGTTGTGGAGAAAGCAATTTATTCATCCCCGATATGATCATCTATGGCCCAGCCTTTCCTACCGGAAGCCCGCCTCGGAGATCATTGCCGAGTTTTTTGGCATCGGGTTGAAGGATAAGAACGTACAGGTATTCCTCACCGGGGACGAAGATGCGGCGGCAAGGAAAAAAATGGCAGAGTACAAAGACCCTATCATACTACAGGCTACCGCCCGCGCTTCGGCCAACAAGCATTGGACCTGGGCTAACTGGGAAGGGCTTGTCGCGGCCATGCCGGAGTATACTTTTATTCAGTTGGGAGCAGACGGGGATGAAAAGGTAAGGGGGGCGGTAAACCTCCTGGGACAAACCAGTTTCCGGGAGGCGCTTGGACTTATAAAGTATTGCAAAAGTTTTGTTGGAGTAGATTCGTCGCTGGCCCATGCAACGAATGCTTTTGGCATCCCGGGGATAGTCCTTTTCGGCGCCTCGCCGCATGAGATATTCAGCCATGCAAACAATATAAATATTACGAAGGGCCTTCGCTGCTCTCCCTGCATGGATATATTGTTCAAAGAAGTCTGTCCCTATAACAACCGCTGCATGACCTCCATAACTGTTGAAGAGGTCAAAGCCGCACTTTTGAAACAACTTAACAGACCCTCCTGCTTATGAGAGACAGAGAAGACATATTGCTGAAACTGCATACACTGCGGAAAGAGCTTTCCCTTCTGGAAAAACTGCGGGAGGAAGAGCTGACAAAGCCCATCTCAGGCAGGAGCTGGAGACTGTTCCTGTTCCTGCACAGGGAATATACTGCGTATAAGATGGCCATCAGCGAGATCGAGTGGATATTAAATGAATAAATAATGAACAGCTTTTTATTTTGTACATCCTTTGTGAACTCCAGCATACCTGATCACCGGCCTGCAAGGTATAGGAAGTGGATAGAGTATTATTCCAGGATCAGGGACGAGCTTGGAGCAAGCTACATTTTCATGCTGGACGATGCGAGCCCGGACCTTTGCGTCGATCCGGAGCTGTCGGAAAAAATTTCGGTGACGGAGGGACTCCCGGCTATGCCATCGGAAAAAATAAATGTTATTTCTTTCAAGGATCACCTTGGCAGGCCGACATGGAAAGAATATTCCGGATGGTGGCGCAGCTTTACTTTTTCCATTCAGATAGCCCGGCAATTCGGCTTCCGAAAGATCATCCATATTGAATCCGATTTTTATGTCATAAGTAACAGGCTCATCCGGTATATGGCGACGCTGGACGCCGGATGGACGGCTCTTTACTGCACATATGGGAATGTTCCTGAAACGGGCATACAGGTCATTGGCTGGGATAGTTTTCATTTGCTGGACGATTTGAATAAGCAGGCGCAATTGTCGGATTACAGGTACAAGTCGGATGTGATTGCCGAACGGTTGTTGCCATTTACGAATGTGGTCAGGGATTTCAAAGGTGACAGGTTCAACTGGCCATTGTTGAAAGGCTGGTTGTCGGGTGAGCTGGACGTGAACGGTCTGGACTATTATGGTCAGCTTCCTTCCGCCATCAAGCCCTTCACTGTGCCTGAATTAAAGAAGGCGTTACAGGAAATAAAACCCCTGGTACAGCTCAACGGGGCCATCGACGAATCCGAATTTAACAGCATTATGATGAATGTGTTACATAACAATAATCTACTTTTGGAAGTATAGCGCCGCTATTGCGTTCTGATCGCCTTTATCGGGCTGGCCATTGCCGCCTTTAAGGCCTGGAAACTGATGGTTGCCAGGGCTATGACCAGCGCCGACAGACCTGCCGCTATGAAAATAAGCCAGTTGATATTGATCCGATAGGCAAAATCCTTTAACCAGCTGTTCATCAGGAACCAGCCCAGAGGCCATGCGATGAGATTGGCAAAGAGTACCAGCTTCATGAAATCCATTGTTAGAAGCGTGATAATATCCCGTAAGCTGGCTCCCAGCACCTTTCTTATCCCAATCTCACGGACCCTTTGCTGGACCATAAATGCTACCAGCGCAAATAATCCGATACAGGCAATGATGATCGCAACGATGGAAAAGGCCCCGAACAACATTCCGAACTGGATCTCATTGTTATACTGGCGGTTGAAATACTTATCCAGAAATGCAAAACTGAATGGATTGCCCGGGAACATATCATCCCATGTCTTTTGGACATATTTTATAGTCTGATAAACATTGGTTGTCCTTATCTTGATCAGGTAGTATTCGTCGTCTGTATAATCGTTGCCGCTGAATTGGAATACCAGCGGGTCAGCCTTCTTTTGAAGGGATTGTTCGTGTACATCCGTCGTCACTCCCAATATGGTATAGGCTACCTTGTCTCCCCAGGCCTGCTTCCCAATGGCATCTTCCGGCTTTGTATATCCAAGCAGCTTTGCTGCGGATTCGGAAACGATCATCCCCTGCAGGTCCGTTTGGAATTTTAATGAGAAGTTTCGTCCAGCTATTATTTTAATTCCCAAAACCTTCAGATAGTCTTCGTCTATCCCGATGGTCTTTATGTCTATTGTGTTCCTGTCTCCCGGCCCGATGCCACTATAAGCTGCATGCCATCTCGTTTCTTTTCCCGGTAATGCATCCGACATGCCCACCGACTCGATGGACGCATCTCGTTTAAGCGTTTCTTTAAAGGTCTGGACCAGCGATCTGTTTAAAGAATCCGACCGGGTGGCCCATCGGCCAGGCCTGTCCATGATCACCACCTGGTTTACCTTGAGGCCCAGGTCCTGATTCAGCATGAAGTGAACCTGCTGATAGACGACGATCGTCCCGATGATAAGGAAGATAGAGAGGGCAAATTGAAAGATAACCAACGACTTGCGCAGAAAAATCCCTCTGCTGGATGATTTTAGATTGCCTTTTACAACAGTGATCGGTTTATAGGATGACATGACAAAGGCGGGATACAGACCGGAAAAGAACGAGCCTGCCACCAGAAAGGCAAAGAACAGAAGGCCATAAGCGCTGGCAAAGAAATCCAGCAACGAAAGGTTCGTATCAAAGAGCCTCCCAAGTCCGCGCATCAGTAAAAAAGCCAGGATGAGGGATATGATAAAGCTCAGGGTATTGATCCCCAGCGCTTCCGCCAGGAACTGTCTTATCAGTTGATGACGTTGAGAGCCGAAAACTTTTCTTATGCCTATCTCTTTAGCCCTGTTGACGGAGCCTGCCGTCGATAAGTTAATGTAGTTGACCCATGCAATGGATATTATGAAGATTGCGATCGTTATCAAAAAGAGCATGGCCTTACTGCTGCCATTTACTTCGGGCTCATCGTCAAGTCCTGCGGCCAGGTGTATATCTTTGAGGCGCTGTAAGGACAGCCGGCTTTCCACATGATCCTCCACCTCGTTGGGAATATGCTGTCTTATGAACGAAGGGAACCTGGCCTCTAAAGCAGCCGGATCTGTGCCGGGGCGAAGAAGGATATAGGTATAAAGATCCTTTCTCTGCCAGTTATTCTCAAACCTGGCCATGCTGCGGTGATGTAAGGATGTATATGAGACCAGCACATTGAATTTTATATGTGACTGCTCCGGGACATCCTTAAAGACCCCTGTGACCTTGCACTGGTCGGTTATTCCATCGTCATCGTCCATTCTGAATACCTTGCCTATGGCGTCCTCATTTCCAAAAAGTTTGTGCGCGGTGGACTCCGAAATGACTGCAGTACCAGGTTCGGTAAGGGCCGATCGCGGATCTCCCTCTTTGAATGGGAAAGAGAACATGGTCAGGAAGGAAGAGTCGGCGAACAATACTTTTTGCTCCTTAAAGAAAGTATAGGAGTTGTAAGTGATCACACAGTTGTTCTTGTATCCTACATTATACAACCGCGCTTCGGAAACGATTTCAGGGAAATCCTTTTTTAAGGACGGCCCAATGCCGGAATAATTTTCTGCACTTCTGAATATGAGCTTGCCACTTTGATAGTAGCTCAGATTGACCCTGTAAATATTGTCCTTATTGATATGAAAGTCATCGTAGCTATATTGATTGGACACATATCCAAGCAATAATATGGCGCTTGTCATACCTATTGCAAGTCCGCCTATATTGATAGCTGAAAAAAGTTTGTTTTTCCACAGATTTCTCCAGGCAACCTTCAAATAGTTTTTGAACATGACATATAGAATAAGGTGATGAGATAGATTTAAGAGCTGAAATTTAGGATGGAGTTGGACGTTATTTGCGTCAGTGCTTTAAAATTAAAATAAAAAAGTCAGATACTGATTGTTTACGGCTATTTTTTTTACCGGATGCTTCTTTATGATACTTCCCATGGAACGATAATTCACCGCTCATATAAAATTGCCTCCACCCCTCCAAAAAAAGTGGATAGATATTTGCCATTCCGGAAAATCACCATTCTTTCATTTGGGGATGTCAATTCGCTATTTTTTAATCCCATCTTAATTCTTTTTTTAATCAATTGTTAACAGGTAGGTGCTTGTAACTACCTGGAAATGACATTGTCCCTCCAAATCTCCCTCCCAATTGCCATTCATGGAAATACTTAGCCGTTGATCCCCGACGGAGTTCAAAACTCTCTATATTTGGGGCTTTCAACCTAATTCGATCTATGCTCCGGCTACTACACGCAACGGCTCTGATGAAGGGCAATGCCCTTGTTCTTATAACCTTCTTTCTTTGTTCTTCCCTGATCCTTTCTTCCTGCGGGCAGAAAACAGATGCGGAAAAGACAAAGCCTCAAGGCAATTCCCCCGTCATC
>Ga0068855_100000947_pt1 | contig 36120 bp, 32 predicted proteins | sample KBSCornC52_FD_66592 | JGI IMG/M metagenome (GOLD analysis project Ga0068855, IMG submission 66592) | Corn rhizosphere microbial communities from Kellogg Biological Station, Michigan, USA - KBS Corn C5-2 | ecosystem: Host-associated > Plants > Roots > Rhizosphere > Soil ...
TCCGGCGAGTTCGCGCCGGACCAAGGCTTCGAGCATGGTCATTCCGGCGTCGCCAGCGTTGAGGCAATCGAGCGCGGCGTAGTCTTCCCCCCCGGCGGCGAGGAACTGCTCGCGCCCGCGAATCGCGAGTTCCTCGCGGGTTTCGAGGCAGTCGGCGGAGAAGCCGGGCGCGGCGATCGCGAGGCGGCGGGTGCCGTGCGCGGCCTCGGCCGCGAGCATAGCGTCGGTGGCGGGTTCGAGCCACTTGGCCCGGCCGAAGCGCGACTGGAAGCTGGTCTCGACGCGGACATCGCCCCAGTCCTGCGCCAGGGCCTCGGCCAGCAGGCGCGCGGTCTTGCGGCATTGGCAGTGGTAGGGATCGCCGAGGTGCAAAGTGCGCTCGGGCATGCCGTGGAACGAGAGCAGCAGGACTTCGGGGCGGAACGGCAGGGCCGACAACTGCCGCGAGAGATCGTCGCGCAGGGCGGCGATGTGGAGCGGGTCGTCGTAATAGGGCGGCAGGGTGCGGATGGCGGGATGCCAGCGCATGGCCTTGAGGGCGGCGGTGAGGCCGTCCATGGCGCTGGCGGTCGTCGCGCCGGAATATTGTGGGTAGAGCGGGGCGACGAGGATGCGGTCGCAGCCGGCTTCCTTCAGCGCCTTGAGTTCCGCGGCCATGCCCGGGCTGCCGTAGCGCATGGCCCAGCGGACCTGCACGTCCGGCCCGAGCCGTGCCTGCAGGGCCTCGGCCTGGGCGCGGGTGATCGCGGCGAGCGGCGAGCCCTCGCTGGTCCAGACCTGGGCATAGGCGTGGGCGCTCTTCCTGGGGCGCGTGTTGAGGATGATCCCGCGCAGGATCGGCTGCCAGACCAGCGGGTGAATCTCGACCACGCGGCGGTCGGAGAGGAATTCGGCGAGATAGCGCTTCACCGCCGCCGGGGTGGGCGCATCGGGCGTGCCGAGGTTGACGAGGAGGACGCCGATGCGGCCGAGCGGGGCTGACGGGTGGCTGTCGGGGCGGTTCATCACACTTCCTCCGCGAAGAGCGGCAGCTTGCGGAAGCGCAGGCCGGTGGCCGAATGGAGCGCGTTGGCGATGGCGGGGGCAACGGCGACGACGCCGATTTCGCCCGGATCGAACGGCGGCGCGGTGCTCTCGATGAAGTCGACCACGATCTCAGGGGTGTTGCCGAGCACGGGGAGCGAGAGCTGAGACAGGCGCTCGGCCAGGGGGAGGCCGCGGGCATAGCCGGTGCTGGCGCCCAGCGTCAGGCCGAGGCCGAAGACCAGCCCGCCTTCGACCTGCTGGCGGGCAAGGTCGCGGTTCACGATGCGGCCGATATCGGCGACGGCGGTGATCTTCTCCACCTTGACCCCCGCCTCGTCCTGCCGCGCCGTGGCGATCATCGCGATGCGGCCGGAGCGCTCTCCCTGGTCCATGCGGTGGCAGGCGAGGCCCTGCCCGCTGGCGTCGGCGCCCGCGTCCCACTGCGCGAGGGTGGCGCAGCGCTGGAGGCATTCGGCGAGGCGCACATCGTCGCCCAGCATCTCGATGCGGTACGACAGCGGCTCGCGCCGGGCGGCGCGGGCCAGTTCGTCGACGAAGCTCTCGGTGAAGAAGGCGGTCATGGCATGGCCATTGCCCCGCATCCGCCCCGCCGGGATACCTGTCACCACGGGCACGTGGTCGAGCGCGAAGTTGGCGAGGGCATAGGGCGGGACGGCCCCGGCGAGGGCCATGGCGTCGGCCTCGCCGGCGCTGGCGGAGAGGGCCTTGGCGGGGCTCTGCTCGCCGAACAGGCGGCGGCCGAATTCGTTCGCGGCGGCGGGCGTGGCCACGCGGGTGCGCCAGGCGATGACCTCGCCGCCCTGCCCGTCGGCCGCCTCGCGGGTGCGCGCCCAGAGCACGGCGGCGGCGGGCGGGCGGGGCTTGCCGGCGAGCTGCTCCTGCCAGCGCGACCACATGAGCTGCACCGGCTTGGCGACCTCGCGCGCGATCAGTGCGGCCTCGACCGCGTGAGGCGTTTCCAGCCGCGCATCGAAGGCGCCGCCGGCGGGCATGGGATAGAGCACCACGTCCCGGGGCCTGATGCCGAGTGCCTTGGCGACGGCGCGGCGGCTGGTTTCGGGGGCCTGGGTGGCGAGCCACAGTTCCAGCCGGCTGCCGGTGAACCGCGCCGTGCAGCTGGCGGTTTCCAGCGTGGCGTGGAGCGCGGGGGCCACGTCGTAGCGCGCGACGAGGCTGGGCGCGCCCTCGCCCATCGCGCCTTCGGGATCGCCGACGGTGACGATCCGCTCCGTCCGCGCCTTCTTCACCGCCTTGTCGAGCGCGGCTTCGATGCGGGTGCCGTCGACCGGGTTCCTGACATTGAACTCGGGGGCGATCCGGGCGAGCGCCTGGTCCGCGGCCCACCAGGTGGGGGCGACGGCGGCGAGCCAGGGGTTGTCGGATTCGGGACCTTTGACCAGCCGGACGCCGGGGGCCTTGCCGGCGTCGACGGTGCCGAGTTCGACGGCCTCGCCGATCGGGCCGTGGCGGATCGCGGCGAAGACCATGCCCGGCAGGCGCACGTCGCCGGCAAAGCGGGCCGCCCCTTCGACCAGTTCGGGGAGGCCCAGCCGCGGGAAGGCGACGCCCTTGGCGCCCGCGGGTTCGGCCGGGGCCGGGCCGAGCGTTGGGTCGCCGGGCAGGTCGTGGTTTGCGGCCTCTTCCGCCAGTTCGCCGAAACCGAGGTGCTTGTCGCCATGGCTGACGAAGCCGTTCGCGGCCTTGCACTCGCTCCAGTCGACGTCCCAGCGTTTGGCCGCCGCGCGGCAGAGCAGTTCGCGCGCGCCGGCTGCCGCGCGGCGGGCCGGTTCCTCGTAGGCGGCGAGCGCGGTGCCCTCGGCCGTGGCCATGAAGCGGTTGGCTTCGGCCCAGCCGTGGGCGAGGCGGCTGTCTTCGCCCCCGGCGAGGCCGGCGGCGAAGGGCATCCACAGCGGCGCCCAGTCGGCGGCGAGCGGGCCATTGGCATAGGCCCCGCTGACCGGCGCAGGCACGGCGGCGACCTTGCGCCAGTCGGCCCCCAGCTCCGTCGCGACAATCTGCGGGATCAGGGTGGTTACCCCCTGCCCCATCTCCAGCTGCGGCACGACCACGGTGACGATCCCGGTCTGCGCCACGGTCAGCCACAGGCCGAAGGGGAACTCGCCCTCCTTAAGCGGCAATTCGAGCGGGAAATGCCGCGGGGTCAGCACCCAGGCGACGAGCAGGCCCCCGCCCGCCGCGCCGCCGATCAGCAGGCCCCGCCGCGTTACGCGCATTTCAGGCCAGCTGCTCCAGCCACTTGGCGAGCTTCTGGGCGACGGCCATGAAGGCCTTGCCTTGCGGCGTATCGCCCGCCGCGGGCGGGCGGCCGGCGTCGCTCTCCTGGCGGATCTTCAGGTCGAGCGGGATGTGGCCGAGGAAGGGGACGCCCTCGCTCAGCGCGACGGCCTCGGCCCCGCCGTGGCCGAAGGGATCGCTCTCCTCGCCGCAGTGAGGGCAGACATAGCCCGACATGTTCTCGACCATGCCGACCACCGGCACCTTGGACTGCTCGAAGAAGTTCATCGCCCTGGTCGCGTCGATCAGGGCGAGGTCCTGCGGGGTCGAGACGATCACCGCGCCGTCGGGCTTGTGCTTCTGGACCATGGTCAGCTGGACGTCGCCGGTGCCGGGGGGCAGGTCGATGACGATGACGTCGGTATTGTCCCAGTGCGCGTCCATCAGCTGGCCGAGCGCGCCGCCGGCCATCGGCCCGCGCCAGGCGACGGCGCGGCCGGGCTCGACCAGGTTGCCGATCGAGAGGACCCGCACGCCGAACTCGGTATCGAGCGGGACCAGCTTCTCGTCATGCGCGGTGGGCTTGCGGCCTTCGGCCGAGAGCAGGCGCGGCTGGGAGGGCCCGTAGATATCGGCATCGACCAGGCCGACGCGCAGGCCCAGCCGGGCCAAAGCCACGGCGAGATTGGCCGAGAGGGTGGACTTGCCCACGCCGCCCTTGCCCGAGCCGACGGCGATGATCCGCGGGCCGGTGCGCCGGGGCGCGGCCTTCTCCGCCATCAGGGCCACGCGCACTTCCTTGACGCCCTCGGCGCCGCGCAGCGCGCCCTTGGCGGCGATCTCCAGCTTGTCGCGCCCGAGCTGGTCGAGCCCGCCGGCATCGGCCACGACGGTCACCACGCCCTGCTTTTCCAGCACGGTCGAAACCCGCGCCTTGAGGTCGTCGGGCAGCAGGTTTTTCAGGGCTTCGGTATCGACGGGCATGACTGGTGAATGCACTCCAATTGACTGGGAGGAGGCCCTAGCAAGGAAAATGCGCGAGCGGGCACTGTTTTTGTGCGCGCGGCATTCCTATAACGGCGGCCATGAGAACAATTGGCGATGCGATCGCGCGCGGCTGGCTGGCCGTCACCGGGGGGAACGGCGAGACCGAAGGCGAGCAGCCGAAGGGTCGCAAGTCCGCGCCGAGCCCGTGGGGTTCGGGCGGCGACAGCCCGGAAGAACCTTCCGCCGAGCCTGGCCCCACTTCCGGCGAGCCCGAGGAAAAACCGCGCGCCCCCGGCCCGCGCAATCCTTGGCTGCCCGGCAGTTCGGGCGCCGGCCGGCCCGGCGGCGGCGATTCTCCCCGCCGCACCCCGGGGCTCGACGACCTGTTCCGGCCCCGCCCCGGCAAGGGCGGCGGCGGCTTCGGTGGGGGCAAGTTCCCCGGCCTGCCCCAGCGCCCGGACGGCCGCTCGTGGCTGCCGCTGATCGTGGGCGGCGTCTTCGCGGTCTGGCTGCTCTCCACCACCACGCACATGCTCGGCCCCAAGGAGCAGGGCATCGTCACCACGCTGGGCAAGTATTCGCGCACGATCCAGCCGGGCGTCTCCTGGACTCTGCCCTGGCCGATCGAGAACGTGCGCGTGGAAGACGTCACCTCGATCAAGCGCGACACGATCCCCGAGGGCGAGGCCGAAAAGCTGATGCTGACCAGCGACCAGAACCTGGTCGACATCTCCTATCTGGTCCGCTGGAACATCAAGGACCTCAAGCTCTATGCCTTCCAGCTGGCCGATCCCGACGCCACGGTGAAGGAAGTGGCCGAAGCCGCGATGCGCGCCTCGATCGCCGAGGTGCCGCTGAACGGGGCCATGGGCGGCACCGGCCGCGGCGATATCGAGATGGCGGTGCGCCAGCGGATGCAGGCCGTGCTCGACGCCTATCGCTCGGGCATCCTGATCCAGGGCGTGGAGATCAAGAAGGCCGATCCGCCGGCCAAGGTGGTCGACGCGTTCCAGAAGGTCACCGCCGCCCAGCAGGACGCGCAGCGCGAGATGTCGAACGCGCAGGCCTGGGCCCAGCAGATCACCCAGCGCGCGCAGGGCGACGCCACGGCCTTCGACAAGGTCTACGAGCAATACAAGCTCGCCCCCGAGGTAACCCGCCGCCGAATGTATTACGAAACCATGGAACGCGTGCTCTCCGGCAACGACAAGGTGATCGTCGCCGCCCCGGGCGTCACTTCCTACCTCCCGCTGCCCGAACTCAAGCGCAAGGCACAAGCCGCCGAAGGGGGTAACCAGTGATGGCGCTCAGCTCGCTCTGGCAGGAAAACAAGGCGGCGCTGGTCGCGGCGCTTGGCGGCATTATCGTGCTGCTGTCCTGCGTGACCATCGTCCCCGAGACCGAGCAGGCCGTGGTCGTCCGCTTCGGCGAGCCGGTCCGCGTGATCAACCGCTTCCGCCCCGGCGCCGATTTCGGCAGCACCGGCGCGGGGCTGATCTTCCGCGTGCCCATGGCCGAGCGGCTGGTGCGGATCGACAAGCGGGTGATCTCGGTCGACATGGACCGCCAGCAGGTGCTCTCCACCGACCAGCAGCGGATCGAGGTCGACGCCTATGCTCGCTACCGGATCATCGACCCGGTCCGCATGGTCCGCTCAGCGGGCACGACCGAGCGGGTGAGCGAGCAGCTCCAGCCGATCCTCTCCTCGGTCCTGCGCCAGGAGCTGGGCAAGCGGACCTTCCAGTCGCTGCTCACCGCCGAGCGCGGCCAGGCGATGATCAACATCCGCAAGGGGCTTGACCGCGAGGCCCGCGAATATGGCGCCCAGGTGATCGACGTGCGGATCAAGCGCGCGGACCTGCCCGACGGCACCCCGCTCGAATCGGCCTTCACCCGCATGGCCGCGGCGCGCGAGCAGGAGGCGACGACGATCATCGCGCAAGGGCAGAAGAACGCCCAGATCATCCGCGCCACGGCCGAGGCCAATGCCGCCAAGGTCTATGCCGACGCCTTCGGCAAGGACCCGGCATTCTATGATTTCTACCGCGCCATGCAGAGCTACGACACGACCTTCTCCAACCCCAAGAACGCCGGGAACAGCACGATCCTGATCTCGCCGGACAACGATTATCTCAGGCAGTTCAAGGGGAAAGCCGGTCAGTAGGCCAAACGTGTGAATATGACCGTTTGGTAAGGACCAATGTCATTCAATGTGGGTTAAGCCGAGGGTGCTTGTATCGGCAGACTTGATCGACCGGCGCGGCCTCCCGCGCCAAGGCAAAGGAATACAGAGGACGTGAAGCCCGTGCGTTACGCTTATGGTATCACTTCGGCGCTGCTGCTCGGCGGCGCGGCCCTCAGCCTCGCCACCGGCTTTCCGGTCGGCGCCCAGGTGGCGCAGAACGATGCGCAGCAGATCCAGCAGGTCGTCCCCCGCGCGGGCGCGCCGGCCAGCTTCGCCGATCTCACCGCCCAGCTCCAGCCGGCCGTGGTCAACATCTCCACCCGCCAGCGCGTCCGCGTGGCCCAGCAGGGCAATCCCTTCGCCGGCACGCCGTTCGCCGACCTGTTCGGCGGCGACCAGGGCCAGCAGCAGGGCACGCCGCAGACGCGCGAGGCCCAGTCGCTCGGCTCGGGCTTCATCATCTCGGCCGATGGCTACGTGGTCACCAACAATCACGTGATCACCGCCGACGGCCAGGGCGAGGTCGAATCGATCACGGTCAAGACCAACGACGGCACCGAATATCCGGCCAAGCTCGTCGGCCGCGATGCCGCCTCGGACCTTGCCGTGCTCAAGATCAGCGGCCCCAAGGCCTTCCCCTTCGTCAAGTTCGGCGACAGCCGGAATGCCCGGGTGGGCGACTGGGTGATCGCCATCGGCCAGCCCTTCGGCCTTGGCGGCACGGTCACCGCCGGGATCATCTCGGCGGTCTACCGCGCGACGGGCTCCGGCTCGGCCTATGACCGCTACCTGCAGACCGACGCGGCGATCAACCGCGGCAACTCGGGCGGCCCGATGTTCGACATGCGCGGGCAGGTGATCGGCATCAACAACGCGATCTTCTCGCCCACCGGCGGCTCGGTCGGCATCGGCTTCGCGATCCCGGCGGAGACCGCCGCGCCGATCGTCGAGAAGCTGAAGGCCGGCCAGGCGATCGAGCGCGGCTATCTGGGCGTGCGCATCCAGCAGCTCAACGAAGACCTCGCCGACAGCCTCGGCATCCCGCACAACCGCGGCGAGTTCATCCAGGCGGTCGAACCCGGCGGTGCCGGCGCCCGCGCGGGGCTGCAGTCGGGCGACGTGGTGCTGAAGGTGGACGGCAAGGAGGTTACTCCGGACCAGACGCTCTCGTTCATCGTCGCCAACACCCCTCCGGGCAAGCGCATCCCGATCGAGCTGATCCGCAACGGCCAGCGCCTGACGGTCAACGCCGTCGTCGCACGGCGGCCGAGCGAGGAGCAACTCGCCCAGGACCAGTCGTTCGGCCAGGGCGACCAGAGCGACAACGACAACGCCTATAACCAGGCCCCACAGAAGCAGGGCCAGGGCGTGGTCGAACAGGCGCTGGGCTTCTCGGCGATCCCGCTGACGCCGTCGATCGCCAACCAGCTGGGCGCGGCCCAGGGGACGCAGGGCGTGGTGGTGACCGCGGTGGATGGCTCGTCCGACGCCGGCCAGAAGGGCCTGCAGCGCGGCGACATCATCCTCTCGGCCAATTACCAGCCGGTGACGACGATCGCCCAGTTCGAAGGCGTGGTCCGCGCCGCCAAGGCCCAGAACCGGCCGGCGGTGCTGCTGCGGGTGCAGCGGCGGGGGCAGCCGGCGACTTACGTGCCGATCAGGCTGCGCTGAGGCCCTGAAAGCCCTCCCCCCCCGGGGAGAGGGTTGGGAGAGGGGGCTCGGCGCCGCGCGAGCGTGCTTCGACAGGCTCAGCACGAGCGGATCTCAGGAATTGCCGCAGTACACCCGCTCGCCCTGAGCTTGTCGAAGGGCCAAAGCGCGACGCTCACCCGGTCGTCAGGTAAATCTCCGCCTCGATCACCCAGTCCGCCCCGAGCTTGCGCCACTTGGCGGCGTAGGTGCCGCTGGCGAGCGCTGCGCCGGAGAGGCTTGTCCCTTCCCAGCGGCCATGCTCCATCGCCAGCGGGGCGACGGGCGAAAGCTCGATCCGCTCCGGCAGCCGCCGGTAGACGGTCCGGTCCGCCGCCGCGAACTCGCGCTTCCAGGCGAGCAGCTGCGCCTTGCGGCCGGCGATCACCGCGCTGTCCGTCCCCGCCACCAGCACCGCGTCGGCCGCGAGCAGGGGGCCGATGGCGGCAAGGTCCGCCGCCGCCAGCGCCGTATTGAACGCCGCGCGGCGCATGCGGATCGCGAGTTCGGGGGAATCCATCAGTGGTGGTTCCCCGCCTTCCCCGCCCGGAACTCCGCATAGGAATCGAGCACCTTGCGCATCTCCGCGATCGCCTTCTCGCGCGCCACGTCGTCGCGGATGGCTTCGAGGCGGTGCTTGAGGCTGGTGGCGAGGTCGGCATAGGCGTTCTGCCAGTCGCGGCCCTTGGCGGCCTGGGCCAGTTCCGGCGGGGCGGTCTTCAGGCGCTTGGCGGGGGTGGCGGGGGCCAGTTCCCAGACCTCGCCCATTTCCGGCACCCGCACGACGGGCGCATCGGGTCCCTTGCCGACCAGCGCGGCGAGGGTATCGACCGCGGCGGACTCGCCATGGTCGAGCAGGACCGAGCCGGAAATCGGCCCGCGCGCCGCGATCCAGGCGACGAGTTCGGACTGGTCGGCATGGGCGGAGTAGGAATCGATCCGCTCGATCGCCGCGCGGACCAGCACGTCGCGGCCGGAGATGCGCACCCGCTCGGCCCCGTCGAGGATCACCCGGCCGAGCGAGCCCTGGGCCTGGAAGCCGACGAACAGCACGGTCGAATCCCGCCGGGCGAGGTTGTGGAACAGGTGGTGGCGGATGCGCCCGGCCTCGCACATCCCGCTCGCCGCGATGATGATCGCGCCGGAGATGGTGTTGAGCCGCATCGATTCGGCGACGTCATTCACATAGTGGATCGCCGGCGAGTTGAACGGATCGAGGCCCTCGGTGTCCTCGAGGTCATGGAGGTGACGGGCGAAGACGTCGGTCGCGTGGTTCGCCAGCGGGCTGTCGACGAAGACCATGGCATTGCCGATCTTGCCTGCCCGCGAGAGCAGGGCGATGTCGAGCAGCAGCTCCTGCGTGCGCTCCAGCGCGAAAGCGGGGATGACGAGGTTGCCGCCCTTGGCCCGCGCGGTGTTGATCACCGCGGCCAGGGCCTCGCGCCGCTCGGGGATGGTCTGGCGCTGGCGCACGCGGTCGCCATAGGTGCTCTCGCAGATCACGTGGTCGAAGCAGCAGGGGCCTTCGGGATCGGGATGGAAGGCCTTGTTCTCCGGGCCGATATCGCCCGAACACATCACCTGCACCCCGCCCGCCTCGAGCTCGGCCGATACCGCGCCGAGGATGTGCCCCGCGTTCCAGAACCGGGCGCGGAAGCCGGGCGCGGGTTCGAACCATTCGCTGAGCGGTTTGGGGCTGGTCGCCCGCCAGGCCGCCAGCGCCTCTTCCTCGGTGTAGAGCGGTCCGCCCATCGCCTCGCGCCGCCGATCCCGCCGCCGCGCCGCGCGTTCGGCCTCGCCTTCCTGGATGCGGCCCGAATCGGCGAGCATGAATTCGAGGAGGTCGGCGGTTTCCCCGGTGCAGTGGATCGGGCCGGCGTAGCCGTCCTTCACTAGCTTGGGGAGGAGGCCGGAGTGGTCGATATGGGCGTGGGTGAGGACGACGCCGGCGATTTCTTCCGGGCGGACGATGCCGTTGCCGCGGTTGAGCGCTTCGAGCGTCCGTGAGCCCTGGAACATGCCGCAGTCCACCAGCAGGCGGGTGCCGTCGAGGTTGAACTCGAGGCAGGAGCCGGTGACGGTGCGGCCGGCGCCGTGGAGTGTGAGTGTCAGCGGCATTGGCGATCCTTCCCGTGGCCACCCTAGCCGGAAGGTGGCGGGGAAGGAATTGACCTGCCGCAGTTTTGTGGGGCGGTGTTGCGCCGGCACCCTTCGACAGGCTCAGGGTGAGCGGAAGTTGGGGGAAAAAGGCCAGGCGGATTTTCTACTCTCCGTTCCTCCCGAGCGAAGTCGAGGGACTAGTTCAAGCGAAGCGAGAACCGGCACCGTCGCAGCCTCGCTGGCGCTCGGCATAGTCCCTCGACTTCGCTCGGGAGGAACGGGTCTGGGATGGGGGGAGAAGCGCTAGTACCCCTGCCCGCCCCCACGCGGCGGCACTTGCCGGCCGGTGGCGCGGTCGAGGAAGCCGTCGTCTGCCGCCGGGGGCTGGCCGTCCTGAGCGGGGGGCTGGCCGTTGTCTTCGGGGCGGCCCGGGGGCTGGTTGGGCGCGGCGCCCTGCTGGCGGGCGGGGTCGATCAGGTTGCCGTTCTCGTCGACGTAATAGTAGTTTTCCGGGTTGCCGCCCATGTTGGCTTCGTCGTCGGGCTCGAGCGTATATTCGGGGAGCTTGAGCTGGGTGTCGAACTGCTCGACCGGGCGGCGGGCGGTGGCCACGCGCATGTACTGGGCGAAGGCGCGGGCCGGGGCGGTGCCGCCCATCAGCCCGGGGACGGGCTTGGCGTCGTCGCGGCCCATCCACACGCCGGTGGTGATCCCGCTGGAGAAGCCGATGAACCAGCCGTCCTTGTTCGAGCTGGTGGTGCCGGTCTTGCCCGCGACCGGGCGGCCGATCTGCGCCGCGCGGCCGGTGCCGATGTTGACCGCGGTCTGCAGGAGGTCGGTGATCCCGGCGGCGACATAGTCCGCCACCAGCTGCTGGGCGGCGATCGGGCGGTGTTCGTAGAGGACCTGGCCGTCGGTGGTCGTCACCTTGGCGATGCCATAGGGCTCGACCGAGGTCCCCTTGGCGGAGACGGCGGCGAAGGCGCGGGTCATGTCGATCAGGCGGACGTCGGAGGTGCCGAGCACCATCGAGGGCATGGTGTTGATCGGCGTGGTGATGCCGAAGCGGCGGGCCATGCCGGCGACCGTGCCGAAGCCTACCTCGTTGCCGAGCTGCGCGGCGACGGTGTTCTTCGAATAGGCGAAGGCCGTGCGCACGTCGATCTTGCCGGCGAAGTTGCGGGCGTCGTTGTGGGGCGACCAGCCCTGGATCGTCACCGGCTCGTCGACCACGGTGTCGTCGGGCTTGTAGCCGGCCTCGAGCGCGGAGAGATAGACGAACAGCTTCCACGCCGAGCCGGGCTGGCGCATCGCGTTGGTCGCGCGGTTGTAGTTTGAGGTGACGTAGTCGGTCCCGCCGACCATGGCGAGGATCGCGCCGTCGCGGTCCATCGAGACCAGCGCGCCCTGGGCGCCGCCCGGGGCGTTCTTGGCGATGGCGTCGGTCGCCACGCGCTGGGCCGTGGGGTCGAGCGTGGTCCAGACCTCGATCGGCTGGTTGTTCTCGGGCACCAGCAGGTCGAGCTGCGGCAGGGCCCAGTCGGTGAAGTAGCGGACCGAGTTCTGGCCGGTCTCCTGCGCGAAGCTGACCTTGGCCCAGTCGGCCCCGGCGGCCTCGGCGCTGCTGATCGTGCCGGCATCCTCCATCGTCGCGACGACGACCTTGGCGCGGCTGACCGCGGCCTCCTTGTCGGCGGTGGGCGCATAGCGCGAGGGGGCCTTGACGAGGCCGGCGATGATCGCCGCCTCGGGCAGGGTCAGCTGGGTGCCGGGATGGCCGAAGAACTTGCGGCTGGCGCTGTCGATCCCATAGGCGCCGCCGCCGAAATAGACCTTGTTGAGATAGAGCTCGAGGATCTGCTGCTTGGAGAACTTGGTCTCCAGCGCGATCGAGAGGATCGCCTCGCGGACCTTGCGGGTGAAGGTGCGATTGTTGTTGAGGAAGACGTTGCGGGCGAGCTGCTGGGTGAGCGTCGAGCCGCCCTGCCGCCACTTGCCGCTCTCCACCCGCACGAACAGCGAGCGCAGGATGCCGACCGGATCGACGCCGAAGTGATCGTAGAACCGCCGGTCCTCGACCGAGATCATCGCGTCCTTCATCACCGCGGGGATCTGGTCGACCGGGATCCACTTGCCGTAGCTTGGCCCCATGGTGACGAGTTCGGACCCGTCGCGCGCGCGCACGACGATCATTTGGCCCTGCTGCTGCGATTTGAGCGCCTGGTAGCCCGGCAACGACGAGGCCGCGACCATCACCGCCGCGCCGATGGCGAGGACCAGGGCCAGGCTCAGCGCCACGCCCCAGATCACCAGCTTGCGGAAGAACCGCGCGATCCGGCCCGGCTTCTTGCCCCCACCACCACCGGAACCGCCGCTCTTGCGCGGCGGCGGCGGCGGGGCCGGGGGCTGTTCGGACAGGCTGCGCCGGATGGCGGAACGGGCCATTTAGACTGTGTTATCCCTCCGCGGGCGCCGGAACGGCCCGCACCACTTGCGGCCCATGCCTAGCCGAACCGGAACGCAGCGTTAACAACGAAATTTGCGGGACCAAGCAAAGGCGCCTGAACGCCCCCTCCTCTTCAGAGGAGGGGGTTGGGGGTGGTGCGGCAACGCAGCTCAAGTCGCTTGGCGAGCGATGCTCCCGCATCGCCACCACCCCTGCCCCTCCTCTGAAGAGGAGGGGGAAGTGAAGCCGAGAGCGTGATCGTCTTAGGTTGATGCGCCGTCATTGCCCTACGCAGTCCGCTGGGGAGGCGCGGCGTGCAGCAGGGTGGTTTGCCCCTGCAAGCGACGCAACGCTGCCAGCGGACTGCGTAGGGCAACCCCGAAGGGGCGGGCTAATTTTGGCCCATCGCAGCGTCGATCGTCGGTCACTATGCGATGGCATGGCTCCCTCCTCTCTCCTCGCGCTGGGCCAAAATCAGCTCCGTGCCGGCGTATCAACCTAAGGTGATCACGCTCTAGCGTCAGGTCACCCCTTCGGCTTGAAGTCCAGCGCGGCGCTGTTGATGCAGTAGCGCAGGCCGGTGGGCGCCGGACCGTCGGGGAAGACGTGGCCCAAGTGGCCCTCGCAGGCCGAGCAGCGGACCTCGGTGCGGACCATGCCGTGCGAGCGGTCGACATGCTCGTCGATCGCCGCGTCCTTGGCGGGCGCGGTATAGCTCGGCCAGCCGCAGCCGGAATCGAACTTGGCTTCGGAGGCGAAGAGTTCGGCCCCGCAGCCGGCGCAGTAATAGGTGCCGGCGTCCTTGTTGTATTCGTACTTGCCGGTGAAGGCCCGCTCGGTCCCCGCCTCGCGCAGGATGTGATACTGCTCGGGCGTCAGCCGCTCGCGCCACTGCTCGTCGGTCAGGTTCAGCTTGTCGGTCATCGATGGGTCTCCCTGGGGGGCATGTGGGGGCGAGCGCATATGGGGACGCCCCCGCGCCCTCGCCAGTCTCAGAGCGTGGCGAAGAGGGCGAGCATCCGGCTCCACGCCCGCTCGGCCTCGGCCTGGTTGTAGACCGGCGCGTCGGGCACGGTCCAGCCATGGTCGGCCACATAGACCTCCACCTCGGCCTTGCGCCCGGCTGCCGCGGCGGCCGCCTTGAGCGCGTCCTTGTCGCCGGGGGAGCGGGCATCGTCGTTGCGGGCGATGGCGAAGAGGAAGCTGGCCTTGGTCTGGCCGAGCAGGCGGTGCGGGCTGTCGGGTCCGTCGGTGACCAGCGCCGCGCCATGGAGCGAGGCCGCGGCCCGCACCCGGCTGGGCGCGGCCAAGGCGGTGCGCACGGTGAAGGGGCCGCCCATGCAATAGCCATTGCTGCCGATCCCCCGCCTGGTGTCGACCGCGGCCTGCCTGTCGAGCCAGGCGACGAAGGCCGCCGCATCGCGCGTGGTGCCCGCCGGGTTGATCGCGGCGATCATCGGCTTGAGCTTGGCCTGGCCTTCCGGCGTGCGCCATTCGGACAGGGTGGCCATGATCGGGGCCTTGGCGCTGCGGTAGTACTGGTTCACCAGCAGCACGGCATAGCCCGCCGCGGCCAGCCGCCGCGCCATGGCCTTGTTGGCGTCGCGGATGCCGGCGATGTCGGGCCACATGACGATGCCGGGGTGCTTGCCCTTGGCCGGGTGGAAGAAGACGGCGTCGGCCGTGCCGTCGGGCGTGGTCACGGTCACCGCGCTCTCGCTGACGGTCGCCCCCGCCCCGGCAGCGCCGGTGCCATGGCAGGCGGCCAGTACCGCCGCTCCGCCAACCAGACCGAAACGGCGCCGGGAGATCGCCGTCGCGGCCAGTTCTTCCGGGGTCGGTTCATCGCACATCGGCAGACTCCATCGGTTGGGCAGCATTGCGGAAGTTCAGCTCCAGCTGCACGTCATTGGGATCATTCACGAACAGCAGGCGAAACGGCGCGCCGGCGATTTCCACTGCCCGACAAGCCACGCCCAGCTCCGCGCAACGCGCGCGCATGCCGTCGAAATCCTCACAGGTGAAGGCCACGTGATCGATGTTGCCGGTGGGCTGGGCCGAATGGCCGTCGCCGTGCCGCGCCGGGTCATGCCGCTGCAGGTGGATGATCGTATGCCCCGCCGGGTCGGCGAGCCAGTGCAGCTCGACACCCGGCACCATCCCCGCCGTATCGACTTCGGTCAGGCCCAGCAGGTCGCGGTAAAACCGCTTGGTCCCGGCAAGGTCCTTGGTGACGATGTTGACGTGATTGAGGCCGCTGACAGGCATGGCGCGCTCCGGGCTGATGCGCCAGCTTGCCATGCGCGCTGCCCCCGGTCCAGCGCCCCTCAGCGGCGCGAGAGTTCGGCCTCGCACTGGGTCAGCAGCTCGGCGACGATATCGGCCACCGGCTCTTCCCTGGTGACCATGCCGACCGACTGGCCCGCCATCAGCGAGCCGTTCTCGACATCGCCGTCGATCACCGCGCGGCGCAGGGCGCCGGCCCAGAAGTGCTCGATCTGCAGCTGGGCCTCGCCCATCTCGATCGCGCCCGAATCGAGCAGCTGCGCGACTTCGCGCTGCTTGGCGGTGAACTCCTCGGTGCCGGCGTTCTTGAGCGCGCGGACCGGGATCACCGGCAGGCGCGGGTCAACCTGGACGCTGGCGACGGCATCGCGGGCATTGGCCCGGAAGAAGGCCTTCTTGAACGCCGGATGCGCGATCGATTCGGTGGCGCAGGCGAAGCGGGTGCCGAGCTGGACGCCCGAGGCGCCCATCTCGAGATAGGCCGCGATCATCTCGCCCCGGCCGATCCCGCCGGCGACGAAGACCACGAAGTCATCGGCCAGGGCGGGGAGGAATTCCTGCGCCAGCACGGAGGTCGCCACCGGGCCGATGTGGCCGCCGGCTTCCGAACCCTCGATCACCAGGGCATCGGCGCCCGAGCGGAGCAGCTTCTTGGCCAGCGCCAGGGTCGGCGCGAAGACCAGCACCTTGGCGCCGAAGTCCTTGATCGCCTCGACCGAGCCCTTGGGCGGAATGCCGCCCGCCAGCACCACGTGGCCGACCTTGTGGCTCGCGCAGACCGCGATCAGGTCGAATAGCTGGGGGTGCATGGTGATGAGGTTCACGCCGAAGGTCTTGGCGGTGAGTTCCTTGGTCGCGGCGATCTCGCGGTCGAGCAGTTCGGGGGTCATCGCCCCGCAGGCGATCACGCCGAAGCCGCCGGCGTTGCTGATCGCGGCGACGAGGTTGCGCTCCGACACCCAGCTCATCGCGCCGCACAGGATTGCATGTTCGGTGCCCAGGAATGCGGCCCCGCGCGCCATTCGCGCCTTGGTCTTCTCGTACACTCAGCGGCCCCCGATCGATCCCGTGAAACGCCGGGGAACCCCGCGCGTCGGGGCCGGCTATAGATGCAGGATTGCCGCTGATAAACCCCCGCGCGCCAAATCGAGGCGGGCGATCACAGTAACGGGAAGACCCCACTTATCCGATCAGGTCGGCATACCTATATGGAGGCTATCCGGAGAGCGCCGGCACGGATCGGCCAGCTCCCGGAGCCCGCACACGCTGCACCGCCCCTTGCAGCGGCGGGTCGCAAGAGAGCCCCGTTCCCACCTCCCCCCAGGGGACGGGGCTCCAAGCGCGAAGGTCAGGCGATCGGCGTGAACAGCCGCGCGACGAAGAACACCAGTCCCACCGCGAAGACCAGGCCGGCCAGGCCCTGGGTTGCGGTGCGCGTGTTCTTGTCGCGCGAGATGGGAGCCATCACGAGCACGGCGATGCCCGTCAGCATGACGAGGATATAGGTCATCATTGCAGGTACTCTTTCCGGTGGGATGGCCCTCATGCACCGGTGCTGGTTACCCGCCGTCAAACATTTGTCGGAAATGCGGATTAACTATGGGGATCGGGAATTCTGCTGGGTTTGTGCTTGGGGGCTTGCCCACCCCCGCCCCCTCCCGCTTGCGGGAGGGGAGTGCCGGCGCGGTGTTATCCCCTCCCGCAGGCGGGAGGGGCAGCGAGACTTGGTGAGCCGACGGCGAACCTAGTCGCAGCGGGGTGGGCAACCCGCCCTCGCCCCTCAGAACAACCGCGTCAGCGAATAGAACAACGCCCCCACCGCGGCGCTCGCCGGAATCGTAATAATCCACGCCACCACCACGCCCTGCGCCACGCCCCAGCGCACCGCCGAGGCGCGCCGGGCGGTGCCGGCGCCGATCACCGCGCCGGTGATGGTGTGGGTGGTCGAGACCGGGATGCCGAGGCGCGTGGCGGTGAAGACCACGATCGAGCCGGCGAGCGAGGCGGAGAAGCCCTGGTGCTGCGAGAGCTTGGTGATCCGCGAGCCCATGGTCTCGATGATCTTCCACCCGCCCGACAGGGTGCCGAGGCCCATGGCGACATAGCACGAGATAGCCACCCAGTGCGGCACGTGGAACTCGCCGTGGAGGTAGCCGGTCGAATAGAGCAGGACCGAGATCACGCCCATGGTCTTCTGCGCGTCGTTGAGGCCGTGGCTCAGCGAATAGGCCGCGCTGGAGACGAGATGGAGCGCCCGGGTCGTCCCTTCGGCCCGCCGCGCGGTCCAGCGGTGCAGCAGCCACGAGCTGATGAGCATGACCAGCAGCGCCAGCCAGAAGCCGATCAGCGGCGAGGCGACGATGGCGATCAGGGTCTTGCTGATGCCACCCCACTGGATGCCTTCGAACCCGGCATGGGCCACGCCCGCGCCGATGATCCCGCCGACCAGCGCGTGGCTGGAGCTGGAGGGGATGCCCTTGAGCCAGGTGACGACGTTCCAGAACATCGCCCCGACCAGTGCCCCGAAGACCACCCCCGGCGTGACCAGGTCCTTGTCGATCAGGCCCTTGCCGATGGTGTCGGCCACGGCGTGGAGGCTGGGGAAGGCCAGCGTCAGGAAATAGGCGGAGAAGTTGAAGAAGGCGGCGAAGGCCACGGCCTTGACCGGCGAGAGCAGCCGGGTTGCCACCACGGTGGCGATGGCGTTGGCGGCGTCGTGGAGGCCGTTCAAAAAGTCGAACGCGAGCGCGACGATGATCAGCGCCACCAGCAGCGGAAAGGCCAGCTCATGCATGGCAGTGCCCTTTCAGCGGCTCAGGCGTGGTCGATCACGATGCCGTCGATCTGGTCGGCAACGTCCTCGAAGGCGTCGACGATCCGCTCGAGGTGCTTGTAGATCTCGCGCTCGGTGACGAAGCGCAGGGTGTTGCTGGCGCCGTGGTCCTTGAGCGCCTGCTTGAGGCCCTCGGCGTGGACGGCGTCGGCATGGCCTTCCATGCGGACCAGCCGCTCGGTCAGCTCGTGGAGGCGCTTGGCGTTGCGGGGGACGTCGCGCAGCAGCGGCATGGCCTCGGCGGTGAGCCGCGCGGCGTCGAGCGCGATCGCCGCCATGTCGCGCATCTGGGGAGCGAACTCGGTCACCTCGTAGAGCTTGATCGCCTCGACCGTGGCCTGCATCTCGTCGACCGTATCGTCGAGCGAACCGATCAGCGCGGTGATCGCGCCGCGGTCGAAGGGCGTGAGGAACGTGCGGCGCACCTCGTGGAGCATTTCGCGGGTGATCTCGTCGGCGTCGTTCTCGCGCTCGATCACCTCGCGGATGTGCTCGTGGGCAGCGGGCCCGCCCTCGAGCGCGCGCGCGGTCGCCTCGGCCCCCGCGAGCACGGTGGCGGCGTGGTTTTCGAACAGGCGGAAGAAGTCTGCGCTGTGCGGGAGCAGGCGCTGGAACCAGGCGAACATCGAGAATACCCCTGAAGTCTTGGTGGCGACGGCGTCGAGAAAGCCCGTGCGCCGGGCGGCAAAGCGGAATTCGGACGGTGCGAAGGAGCGGATCAGTTCGCGCAGGTCGGGCTCGTCGACCGCCTCGGCAGCTTCGGCAAGGGTGAACCAGCGGCGCTCGCGCTCATGCTGTTCCTCCCAGGCTTCGAGCTCGCGCGTCAGGGCCAGCGGGAAGACGTCGACGTCGGCCATCAGCGAGGCGCCCGAGCGGACCCGCTTGCGGAAGCGGTAGGAGCCCAATGGCACCGGGCAGACGGCGCCGAGCACGCCGGCCTCTTCCTCGGCCTCCTCGGCCGCGGCGACATGCGGCGCGGTGCGGGCGGCGACATTGCCCTTGGGCAGGACCCAGCGCCTCGTCCCCCGCGAGGTGACGAGCATGACCTTGAGGACCTGGTCGGCGCCGGTCCCCTCGGTGCGATATGGCAAGGCGGCGACCTGGCGAATGGCGTGGCGTCCCCCGTTGGGCCGGACCGGAGTGGCCCCCTGCCCTCCGTCCGTGTCATGCCGGTGTCATAAACCGGCCGTCCCGACAAGCGGGGGGTGCCGGTTTTGAACCGTTTGGAGGGCGGCAACGATCCCGCCCCATATCCGGAATGCGTCGCCCCGGGCTTGACCCGGGGCTGGGCTCTGCTTCTGCCGCCTTGCACAACCGTGGTGCCTGGGCCTTCGACAGGCTCAGGCCGAGCGGGCGTGGGTGGAGCTTACTCGGCGTCGAGGCCGTAGGCGGTGTGGAGCACGCGGACGGCGAGTTCGACCTCGTCGCGGTCGATCAGGACCGAGACCTTGATTTCGCTGGTGGAAATCGCCTGGATGTTGATCCCGCGGTCAGCGAGGGCCTTGAACATGGTCGCCGCCACGCCCGCATGGCTGCGCATGCCGACGCCGACGACCGAGATCTTGGCGACCTTGTCGTCGCTGATCAGGCGGTAGTATCCGATGGCGTCCTTGCGCTCTTCCAGCATGGTCTGGGCGCGCAGCAGGTCGGCCGTGGGGACGGTGAAGGTGACGTCGGTCTCGCCCTTGTCCTTGGCGATGTTCTGGATGATCATGTCGACGTTGATGTTGGCCTCGGCCAGCGGGCCGAAGATCGTCGCCACGGCGCCCGGGCGGTCGGCCACGCGGGTCAGGGTGACCTTGGCCTCGTTCTTGTCGGCCGCGATGCCGGTGATCAGCTGGCGTTCCATATCGAGTCCTTCGAGTTCTTCATCAGAGACAATCATCGTGCCCGGGAGGGTATCGGCGGCCGGCGCGTTCTCGTCGATGAACGAGGACAGCACCTGGACGCGCACGTTTTCCTTCATGGCGAGGCTGACCGAGCGGGTCTGCAGCACCTTGGAGCCGACCGAGGCGAGCTCGAGCATTTCCTCGTAGGTCACGTTCTTGAGCTTGCGCGCCTTGGCGACGATGCGCGGGTCGGTGGTGTAGACCCCGTCGACGTCGGTGTAGATGTCGCATCGGTCGGCATCGATCGCCGCGGCCACGGCCACGGCCGAGGTATCCGAGCCGCCGCGGCCGAGCGTGGTGACGCGGCCATCGGGCGAAAGGCCCTGGAAGCCGGGGATCACCGCGATCTCGCCGGCGGCCATCGAGGCGAGCAGGGCCTCGCTGTCGATGTCCTCGATGCGGGCCTTGGCGTGGGCGTCGTCGGTCTTCACCGGCAGTTGCCAGCCGAGCCACGAGCGCGCCTTGCAGCCCAGGGCCTGGAGGGTGAGCGCGAGGAGGCCGGAGGTGACCTGCTCGCCGCTGGCGACGACCACGTCGTATTCGGCGGGGTCATAAAGCGCGTTGGCCTCGCGGCAGAAGGTCACCAGCCGGTCGGTCTCGCCCGACATGGCCGAGACGACCACGGCGACCTCGTGCCCAGCTTCCTGCTGGCGCTTGACGATGCCCGCCACGCGCCGGATCCGCTCGGTCCCGGCCATCGACGTGCCGCCGAATTTCATCACGATGCGGGCCACCGGCCTATGCTCCTGCTGCTCAACGCACTGAATCTTTCCCGCCCGGCCGCATGGACCGGAGGGCGGGCGCGCTTTAGGAAGGGTCCATGGCTAATGCAACCTCCAACGCCCCTCCCCCGACTGGCGCAACGATCCGTCCCGAGGAAGCCGCCCATTTCGGCCGCCTCGCCGCCGAGTGGTGGGACCCGAAGGGCTCCTCGGCCATGCTCCACAAGCTGGGCCCGGTACGCCTCGCCTTCCTGCGCGAGGCGGTGGACCGGCACTGGCATGGCGATTCGCGCGGGCTGAAGCCGCTTGCGGGCAAGCGGGCGCTGGACGTCGGGTGCGGCGCGGGCTTGCTGGCGGAACCGCTGGCCCGGCTTGGCGCGAGCGTCACGGGGGTGGATGCGGCGGCGGAGAACGTGGCGGCTGCGCGGGAGCATGCGGCGGGTTCGGGGCTGGCGATCGATTATCGGCATGGCGACCTGGCTAGCCTTGGGCTGGGGCAGTTCGATCTCGTCTGTTCGATGGAGGTGATCGAGCATGTGGCCGACAAGGGGGCCTTTGTGCGCGCGCTGGCCGACAGCCTGGCGCCGGGCGGGTTGATGGTGCTTTCCACCCCTAACCGCACGGTGCGTTCGCGGCTGCTGCTGGTCGAGGCGGCGGAGCGGCTTGGCGGCATTCCGCGCGGGACGCACCATTGGGCGGACTTCGTGACGCCCGAGGAACTGCGCGGGCTGCTGGGTGCTGCGGGTTTGGTGATGGGCGAGCCTCAGGGGATTGCTTGGAACCCGCTGGCGGGGTTGCACCTGTCGACGGATCTGTCGCTGAATTATATCGTGACGGCCATCGCGGCCTGACGATCCTCCCTGTCGCGCAGCGATGGGGAGGTGGCGCGCGCGAAGCGCGTGACGGAGGGGCGAATGGCGCGCCTGTGCCCCTCCACCACCGCCTGCGGCGGCGGTCCCCCTCCCCATCGCTTCGCGACAGGGAGGATCTTTCGTCAGGCCGGGAGCAGCTTGCGCTTGCGTCGGCCTAGCAGGAGTCCGGCAGCGACATCCGCAGCCAGCGCCGCTCCCACAAGCGCCGCCGCGCCCATGATGCGGTTGGGCCGGCCGCGCTTTTGCAGGCGGGCGGTGCCTAGGGTGGCGAGGTCCATGACGTCGCCGGCGACCCGGCTCCAGGCGCCGAGGCTCGAGCGCGGGGCGGCGAGCAGGAGCGCGCCGCTGGCGATTTCGCGGGCGCCGTAGGTTTTCAGGACCGGGGCCGAGCGGGGCAGGCCGAGCTTGCGGGCCATCTTGCGCCCGGAGAGCAGTTCGAGCGCGCCGAGGCCAAAGCTGAGGGCGGCGAGCGGGTAGGAAATGCGGCGCATGGGGTCTCTCCCGAAGGGTTGCACCAAGGAAGCGCCCCGGATGCAGCCCCGTTCCGCCGCCTGGCCCGTCAAGTCCTCAGCCGAGCGCGGCGGCCCATTCGGCTTCCTTGAAGCCGACCAGCAGCCCGCCCGGATGCTCGACGATCGGGCGCTTGATGCAGCTCGGGTTGGCGACCATCAGCTTGACCGCGCGGGGGGCGTCGAGCCCTTCCCTGTCCGCCTCGGGCAGCTTGCGGAAGGTCGGCCCGGCGCGGTTGATGACCTTGTCCCAGCCGGCCTGCGCCTGCCAGGCGGCGAGCTTGGCCGGATCGGCGCCGAGCTTCTTGTAGTCGTGGAAGGCATAGGCAATTCCCTTGGCGTCGAGCCAGGCGCGGGCCTTCTTGACCGTGTCGCAATTGGGAATGCCGTAGACCGTGATCGTCATGCGCGTCTCCTTTGCGGCACCGCTAGGGCGGCAGCGAAGCTCGAGGCAAGGGCGCCGGTGGACTTTTGCGGCGCATTTGCGCAAAAGCGCCCACCATGTCGTTCAACACCTTCGGCCGCCTGTTCCGTTTCACCACCTGGGGCGAAAGCCATGGGCCGGCGCTGGGCGCCGTGGTCGACGGGTGCCCGCCGGGGCTGGCGATCAGCGAGGCGGACATCCAGCCGTTCCTCGACAAGCGCCGTCCGGGCCAATCCAAGTTCACCACCCAGCGGCAGGAGCCGGACCAGGTCCGCATCCTCTCGGGCACGTTCGAGGGGCGGACCACCGGCACCCCGATCAGCCTGATGATCGAGAACACCGACCAGCGCTCGAAGGACTATGGCGAGATCGCCCAGTCCTACCGCCCGGGCCATGCCGACTATGCCTACGACGCCAAGTACGGCCTGCGCGACTATCGCGGCGGCGGGCGCTCCTCGGCGCGGGAGACGGCGGCGCGGGTGGCGGCGGGCGCGGTGGCGCGGCTGGTGATCCCGGAAGTGACGATCATGGCCTGGGTCAGCGAGATCGGCGGCGACGCGATCGATCCGGACAACTTCGATCCGGCCGAGATCGGCAACAACCCGTTCTTCTGCCCCGATCCGGCGGCGGCGGCGCGGTGGGAAAAGATCGTCGACGAGGCGCGGCTGGCCGGCTCTTCGGTGGGCGCGGTGGTCGAATGCGAGGCGACGGGGGTCCCCGCGGGCTGGGGCGCGCCGCTCTATGCCAAGCTCGACAGCGAGCTGGCCGCGGCGATGATGAGCATCAACGCGGTCAAGGGCGTGGAGATCGGCGACGGTTTCCGCGCCGCGCGGCTGACCGGCGAGGAGAATGCCGACGCCATGCGCCCGGCGGGCGACGAGCATGGCGGGCCGCTGTTCCTTGCCAATCACGCGGGCGGCATCGCCGGGGGTATTTCGACCGGGCAGCCGGTGCGGATGCGGGTGGCGTTTAAGCCGACCAGCTCGATTTTGACGCCGGTGGATTCGGTTACCCGCGGCGGCGAGGCGACGCAGGTGCGGACCAAGGGGCGGCATGATCCTTGTGTGGGCATCAGGGGCGTGCCGGTGGTCGAGGCGATGATGGCCTTGGTGCTGGCGGACCAGAAGCTGCTGCAGCGGGGGCAGTGCGGGTAGGCGAGCGCTGGATTTGCCCACCCCCGCCCCCTCCCGCTTGCGGGAGGGGAGTGTAGGCGCGGTGTTATCCCCTCTCGCAGGCGGGAGGGGCAGCGAGACTTGGTGAGCCGGCGGCGAACCTAGTCGCAGCGGGGTGGGCCAGCGCGGCGGTCGTTGCGAACGCGTCGCAGTTGATCGCCAAAACCGATCAAACCACCGCTGATCGGCGCAACAAATCGAATTAATCGGGAATCCGCATTTCCCGACTCGCCTGCCCCGGCCTATCTCGCTCCTGTCGCTGAAGCTTCACCACAACAGGAGAGTTCACCCATGGGTATCATTGGCAGCCAGCTCGGCTCGTTCTCGGCCACCTCGTTCAAGGACGGCAAGTTCGTCGACATCACCGAGAAGGACGTCCTCGGCAAGTGGGCGGTGTTCTTCTTCTATCCCGCCGACTTCACCTTCGTCTGCCCGACCGAGCTCGAAGACCTTGCCGACAAGTATGCCGAACTGCAGGCGATGGGCGTGGAAGTCTTCGCGGTCTCCACCGACACGCACTTCAGCCACAAGGCCTGGCACGACACCTCGCCGGCGATCAGCAAGATCAAGTATCACATGGTGGGCGACCAGCATCACACGCTGACCAACCACTTCAACAACATGCGCGAAGGCGTGGGCCTGGCTGACCGCGGCACCTTCGTGACCGATCCCGCCGGCGTGCTCCAGCTCGTCGAAGTGACCCCGGAAGGCGTGGGCCGCAACGCTGCCGAGCTCGTCCGCAAGATCAAGGCCGCCAAGTACTGGCAGGAGCACCCCGGCCAGGTCTGCCCGGCCAAGTGGGAAGAGGGTTCGGAAACCCTTGCTCCCTCGATCGACCTCGTCGGCAAGATCTGATCCCCTGCCCCTCCCCGTCTCGGCGGGGAGGGGAACCGCTCCGGCGGTGGAGGGGCTTCCGGTCGAGCCCTTGCGCAACCTCTGTGAACCCCCTCCGCCAGCCGTGCGTTCGGCTGCCGGCTCCCCTGTGCCTGCACCACGGCCCGGGGAGGACATGACAAGGACCTTCCCATGCTCGACGCCGCCACCACCGAACAGCTGAAGCAGTACATGGGCCTGCTGCGCGAGCCGATCGAGCTCGTCGCCACGCTGGGCCCAGATGCCCGTTCGGCTGAGACCCGCCAGCTGCTGGAGACCATCGCCGGCCTCTCGGACAAGGTCACGGCCCGGTTCGACGGCAGCGACAAGCGCGTCCCCTCTTTCTCGATCGCCCGTGCGTCGAACCCCGAAGCTTCCGTGCGCTTCGCCGGTGTTCCGCTGGGGCATGAATTCACCTCGCTGGTCCTCGCCCTGCTCTGGGCCGGCGGCCACCCGCCCAAGGTCGAGGACGCGGTGCTCCAGCAGATCCGCGACCTGCCGGGCGAATATGACTTCGAGATGTACTTCTCGCTGTCGTGCCACAACTGCCCCGACGTGGTGCAGGCGCTGACGCTGATGGCGCTGACCAATCCGCGGGTCCATGCCGTGCTGATCGAAGGCGGCGCCTTCAAGGCCGAGGTCGAGGACCGCGGCGTGATGGCCGTGCCGGCCGTGTTCCTCGATGGCGCGATGTGGTCCTCGGGCAAGGTGACGGTCGAGGAGATCCTCGCCAAGCTGGATACCGGCGCGGCTGACCGCATGGCCGGCGAGATCGCGGCCAGGGCGCCTTACGAGGTGCTGGTCGTCGGCGGCGGCCCGGCCGGCGCGGCCGCGGCGGTCTATACCGCGCGCAAGGGCATCCGCACGGGCATTGCCGCCGAGCGCTTCGGCGGGCAGGTGATGGACACCATGGGGATCGAGAACTTCATCTCGGTGCCTTACACGGAAGGGCCGAAGCTGGCCGGCGCCCTGGAGCAGCACGTCAAGCAGTACGAGGTTGACGTGATGAACCTCCAGACGGCCGAGAAGCTGATCCCGGCGACGCGGCCCGGCGGCCTGCACGAGATCGTGCTGGCCAATGGCGCGAGCCTCAAGGCGCGCACCGTGATCCTCACCACCGGCGCGCGCTGGCGCAACATGAACGTGCCGGGCGAGGTCGAGTACAAGGCCAAGGGCGTGGCCTATTGCCCGCACTGCGACGGGCCGCTGTTCAAGGGCAAGCGCGTCGCGGTGATCGGCGGGGGCAACTCCGGCGTGGAAGCGGCGATCGACCTTGCCGGCATTGTCAGCCACGTGACCCTGATCGAGTTCGACAACCAGCTGCGCGCCGATGCCGTGCTCCAGGCCAAGCTGCGTTCGCTGGCGAACGTGACGGTGATCGTCTCGGCGCTGACCACCGAGGTGCTGGGCGACGGCAGCAAGGTCACCGGTCTCACCTATGAGGATCGCACGAGCAAGGAGGTTCACAAGGTCGAACTCGAGGGCATTTTCGTCCAGATCGGGCTGGTGCCGAACACCGAGTGGCTGAAGGGCGCAGTCGCGCTCTCCCCGCGCGGCGAGATCGAGATCGACCAGCGCGGCGAGACTTCGGTGCCGGGCGTCTTCGCCGCGGGCGATGCGACGACCGTGCCCTACAAGCAAATCGTCATCGCGCTGGGCGCGGGGGCGACGGCGGCGCTATCGGCCTTCGACTACCTGATCCGCCTGCCGGCGGAGGAAACGGTCAGCGAGGCGGCTTGAGCCGGGTCAGGCCGGGCAGATCTTCTTGTTGTCCTTCATGTCGCCCATCAGGCCGTCGCGCTTGTAGACGTCGGGGTAGAAGGCCAGCTGCCCGTCAGGACCGAGCCCGGCGGTGAAGTAGGCGATGTAGACCGGCATCGGCGCGGGCAGGTTGACGGTCGTGGTCTCGCCGGTGGCGACGCGCGCATCGGTCGTCGCCCGGTCCTCGCCCAGCAGCATGGCCGCGAAGCCGAGGGCGTCGCTGACCCGCACGCAGCCGTGGCTGAAGGCGCGCACGGGCTGGGCGAAGAGCTGCTTGCTGGGCGTGTCGTGGAGATAGATGTTGAACGGGTTGGGCATGACCAGCTTCATCAGCCCCAGCGAGTTGGTCGGCCCCGGGCGCTGGCGGAACTTGCCGCCCGACCAGACATAGCCCTTGGCCCGTGCCGCCGCCGGGTTGCGCGCGGCGAGCGCGCCGATCCCTTCGCGCACGATATTGGGCGGCAGGTCCCACCACGGGTTGAAGGTGACGCCGGTCACCCGCGCGGAGAAGATCGGGGTGGGCGAGGAGACCTTGCCGTTGATCACCGGCCGCCGGTCGACCAGCTTGCCGCCGGACCAGTAGCGCACCTCGAAGGCCGCAGTGTTGACCAGCAGGTAGCGCCCGCCCGAGCCCTCCCCCGGATCGCGCGGCAGCCAGCGCCATCGCTCCATGTTGCGCGCGAGCGTGGCGCGGCGGGTGGGGTCCTTCTCGCCGGCATAGGCGGCGCGGAGGGCGGCGTAATCGGGGTTTTGCGGGGCAAGGGAGGCGTAGAACGCGTCCAGCGTGCCGGCGCCGAGGGCAGTGGCGAGGTGCGCCGGGAGATCGGCGGTGCGGTCGGTATCGACCACGTGCCAGCCGGCGTGGTTGGCGCAGCAGCCGGTGAGGTGCATAGTCGCGAGCTTGAGCGCGAGGGCATCGGCGGCGCGATCGACCGCGGCGCCGTCACCGATCCGTTCGGCGGTTTCCAGCGCCGAGGCATCCGGGGCGGGAAGCGCGTCGTCGGGCGCGGCGGCGACCCACTTGTGGAGATCGGCGAGAGCAGCGGCGGTCCAGCGCGGGGCGGGAGCCTGCGCGGCGGCGGGTGCGGCGAGCAGGAGTGCGAGGAGCAGGGCGAGGCGCTTCATCGCTGGGGAAACTGCGCGGGGAAGCGCCCGCCTGCAAGGACTTCGATCAAATTACGCCGTCCCGGGGCGCGCCCGGGACGACGTCATCATCTCAGCGGCGGGCGTTTTCCGGGGCGACGGTGATGCGCACGGTTTCGCCGGAGTGGCCCGGGAAGCCGGTGAACATCGCCTCGACGAGGTTCGGCACCAGGTACTGCAGGCGGTTGGTGGTGGAGACCGCCTCGGCCTTGCCTTCGAACAGGCGCGCGCCGTCGGCCTTGCGGTCGATCTTCAGCGAAATGCCGCTGGTGTAGACGGTGTAGCTTTCGACGCCGTTGTCGAACCACGGGTCATACCAGCCGAATCCCCAGCCGCCATAGGGACCCCAGTGATAGGGCCGGCCATAGTAGCCGCCGAAGCCGCGGTAGCCGTACCACGGATCCCAGAACGGATCGCGGAAACCGGTGGAGCGGACGCGTTCGCGGCCGCGATCGACGCCGTAATCGAAGCGGACGATCATCGTCGCATGGGCGGGATCGGACGGGGTGTAGCCGAGGCGGGTCATCTGGCCTTCGACGAGGCTGGCGTATTGCGAGAACTCGAGCCCGCCGGCGAGTGCCGGATTGTCGGCCACCACGGCGAAGGTCTGGCCCTGCGGGGCCGGCATCTGCGACTGGAAGCGGCTGACGCTGGTGTCGAGCCCGGTGGCGCAGGCCGAGAGGCTGGCGAGGACCAGCGGCACGGCTGCGAGTTTCAACGTCTTGTTAAGTGCGGAAAGTTCGAAAATCCTGCGCGACATCCTTCAAGTCCCTTCGGTAATCGCGCCGTCCTCCTGCCGCGGATCGGCGCACCTGTCTGTTCGTCTAACGCACAGGCGCTGAATAGCGCTTGAATGCCGCGCGGCGGGCCGTGCTGCAAGCGGGATGAGATCAGCCCGAATTGCCGCCATCGCCGGACTCGTCCGACTTGCGGGTGAAGTCGAAGCGGATGCGCACCCAGGAGCCGACCAGCGGTTGGCCGTTGACCCGTGGCGGGCGGACAAGGAACTGCCATGAGGCCTGGCGCAGGCCGCGGGCGAGGCCCGAGCCGGGCGGGCTCTCGGCCATCTCGCGGCAGTCCTCGACGCGGAAGCGGTCGACCGTGCGGCAGGCGATCATTGCCCAGGCGCCGGGGGTGTTGGCGCCGCGGGGGATGTAGGTCGCCATTTCGGCATTGGTCGGTTCGCGGACCCATTCGGCGGCATAGAGGTGCGCGCCGCCGGGACCATCGCCCCCGCCCGCGGCCTCGGCTCCGCCCTGCGGGGCGGGTGGGCCGGCGGCGGGGCCGCGGCGAGGCATGCGGCCGATGTCGGCCGAGGCCATCTGCTCGCGGGTCAGCGGGATCAGGTTGAGCGCGGGGAGCGGGCTCTCGGCGGGCACCGGCGGGGGCGGCGTGACGACGGGCGCGCTGGCGCTGGCGGCGGCGACGTGGTGCTCGGGCGTGCGCTGGGCTTGCTTGGGCTTGTCGGCCTCATGGTTGGTCACGTCGACCGCGACGAGGCGCGAGCCGTTGCCCTGCGCGCTCGGCGCGAAGGCCCCCATCCGCACCACCATGAAGCCGAGCAGGACGCAGATCGCCAGCGAGAGCAGCGCCGAGACCGCGCGCTCGCGCGGTGACGGGCCGTAGCGGCTGGCGGCGGGTCCGGTCAGGATCAAGCGGCGGCGCTCCTACGCGAGTGTGAAACGCAGCCCCGGCCGCTCCCCTGCCCCGAGAAAGCTTTCGGAATCCTGACTCAGCCGCGCACCAGCCCGAGCGCGGCGTAGGTCTTGTCAAGGGTGGGGATCGCCAGCTGGCGGGCGCGCGAGGCGCCGCGGGCGAGGATCGCGTCGAGCATCTCGCGGTCGGAGCGCAGCTCGACGAAGCGGGCGTTGATCGGCGCGAGGCTTTCCACCAGCAGTTCGCCGAGCGCCGGCTTGAAGGCGCCGAAGCCCTTGCCGCCGAATTCCGCCAGGACCGCTTCGACCGAGCTTCCGGCCATGGCCGAATAGATGCCGACGAGGTTGGCCGCTTCCGGCCGGCCTTCGAGCCCCGCGGCCTCGCTCGGCAGCGGTTCGGGATCGGTCTTGGCCTTCTTGACCTTGGTCATGATTGTGTCGGCATCGTCGGTGAGGTTGATCCGGCTCATCTCGGACGGGTCGGACTTGCTCATCTTGGCGCTACCGTCGCGCAGGGACATGATCCGCGCGGCTTCGGGCGGGATGATCGGATCGGGCAGGGTGAAGACCGGCGCGTCTTCGGGGCAGAAGTCGAAGTTGAACTTCTGGGCCACGTCGCGGGCGAGTTCGAGGTGCTGCTTCTGGTCCTCGCCCACCGGCACGTGGGTGGCCTGGTAAAGCAGGACGTCGGCGGCCTGGAGCACCGGGTAGGTGAACAGGGCGACCGAGGCGCCTTCGCGGTTCTTGCCGGCCTTGTCCTTCCACTGGGTCATCCGGTTGAGCCAGCCCATGCGGGCCGTGCCGTTGAGGAGCCATTGCAGCTCGGCGTGCTGGGGTACCTGGGCCTGATTGAACAGGATCGAGCGGTCCGGATCGATCCCGCAGGCGACGAGGGCGGCGACCATTTCGCGGGTGTTGGCGGCGAGCTCGGCGGGCACGTGCGGCATCGAGATCGCGTGGAGATCGGCGAGGAAGAACAGGCATTCGCCGCTGGCATGCTCGTCCTGCATGCGCACCCAATTGCGGATCGCCCCCAGGTAATTGCCGAGGTGGAGATTGCCGGTGGGCTGGATGCCGGAAACGATGCGCATGAAATCAGACTCTTACGTGGCGGAGCGGCGGCGCCGCAGGAGGAAGGCGATGTCGTCCTTGGAAAAGGCGCCCATCACCAGGGTGGCGAGCCCATAGACGACCATTCCCGCCGAGACCAGCACGGCCAGCGCGGCGAAGCGCATCGGCCAGGCGCCGTGGACATAGGGCATCAGCAGCCCCTGCCCGAACCACAGCACCACGCCCATGGCGAGGGCGGCGAGCGCGAGCCGCGGCGCGCGGCGCTTGAGCCGCCGGTCGGCCACGAAGTGCCCGCGGGCGACGAGGGTGCGGTAGAGCATGGCGACGTTGACGGTGGAGGCGATCGCCGTCGCCAGCGGCGGGCCCATGTGCTGGAGCGGCACGATCAGGGCGAGGTTGCCGACGAGGTTCACCACCATCGAGATCGTGGCGTAGCGCACCGGGGTCTTCGTATCCTGCCGCGCGTAGAACCCGGGGGTCAGCACCTTCACCAGGATGTAGCTCGGCAGGCCGATCGAGAAAGCCGCGAGGGCCTGGGCGGTGAAATGGGTGTCCTCGGGCGTATAGCGGCCATAGCCGAACAGCGCGGCGGCGATCGGCTCACCCGCGACGACCAGCGCGACCGTGGCCGGGAGGGTGAGCAGCAGGGCCAGTTCGAGCCCGCGGTTTTGCGTTTCCATCGCCGCGGCCTCTTCCCCGCCGCCGAGCTGGCGCGAGATCGTCGGCAGGAGGACCGTGCCGAGGCCGATGCCGATGAGGCCGAGGGGGAGCTGGTTCAGCCGGTCGGCCATGTAGATGTAGGTGACTGAGCCGTGGGCCAGCAGCGAGGCGGCGAGCGCGGTCGAGATGACGAGGTTGATCTGCACCGCCCCTGCCCCGGCCGCCGCCGGCCAGATCAGCTTGAGCAGGCGCTTGACCTCCGGCGAGAGGCGCGGGCGGCGCAGGCGCAGGCTCACGCCGTTCTGCCAGCAGGCCGCGGCCAGCCAGAGCAGCTGGAGAAGGCCCGAGACCGAGACGGCGATGGCCTGGTTGCGCGCGGTCGCCAGCGGGTCGCTCGTGTGGAAGAACAGCAGGGCGGCGATCAGGGTGAGGTTGAGGAGGATCGGCGCGGCGGCGTTGACCCAGAACTTGTGCAGCGAATTCAATATGCCGCCGAACAGCGAGACCAGGCTGATCAGCATCAGGTAGGGGATCGTGTAGCGCGACAGCTCCACCGCGAAGGCGAACTGTTCGTGGCTGACCCCGTTGAACTTGCCCGAGAGGGCGAAGGTTACCGGCCAGGCGAAGATCTCGAGCAGCACGGTCATGACCAGCAGGACCGGCAGCAGGACGGCCAGCGCGGCCTCGGCGAAGTCCATCCCGTCCTTCAGGCCGTTCCCTTCCGGGTTGGCGACCTTCTGGTTGAACATCGGGATGAAGGCGCTGGCGAAGGCCCCTTCCGCGAACAGCGCGCGGAACATGTTGGGCAGGCGGAAGGCCACCAGGAAAGCGTCGGAGGCGAAGCTCGCGCCGATGAACCGGGCGAACAGGCTGTCGCGTACCAGGCCGAGCACGCGGCTCAGCAGGGTGAGCCCGCCGATGGTGCCGGTGGCCTTGAGCAGGTTCATCTCAGGAGGCCACCGGCGCGCAAGTTCGGGAAATCAGGCGTTGCCGGCGGGCTCGCCGGTGGTCTGCTGGGCCTGGGCGAGCTGCTGGAGGTAGAGCCCGTTGAAGTCGATCGGCTCGAGCATGACCGGCGGATAGCCGGCATCGCGCACGGCATCGGCGAGGATGCGGCGGGCGAAGGGGAAGAGGATGCGCGGGGCTTCGCCGTAGATGAAGGCGTGCTCCTGCTCGGGCGCGAGCCCGCGCATGCCGACGAGGCCGCAATAGGCGAGCTCGATCGCATAGGCGACGCCGGCCTCGGCCTTGGCGTTCATCGCGATCTTGAGCTCGACCTCGTGGATCTCGCCGTCGATCTGGGTCGACTGAATGTTGAACTGCACGTCGAGCTGCGGCGGGTCCTGCCACTGGTAGGAGGCCGGCGCGTTCGGGTTCTCGACCGAGAAGTCCTTGACGTACTGCGAAATGATCCCGGCTGCGGGACCGGTATCCGCGCCGTTGCCGGCCGGGCCGTCGAGCTTGAGGTCGGAAATGACGTTGCCTTCATCGGCCATGGGGAATGCTCTTTCGTCTGGATATGCGGAATGTTTCAGGCGGCGCGCCTAGCATTGGGGGAAGCCAGGGGCAAATGGGTTGTGTTGTGATTGGGTGCTGTGCGCGCACGCTGGCCCACCCCCGACCCCTCCCGCCTGCGGGAGGGGAGTGCTGGCGCGGCGCTCTCCCCTCCCGCAAGCGGGAGGGGCAGCGAGACTTGGTGAGCCGAAAGGCGAACCTAGTCGCAGCGGGGTGGGCAAACCCAAGCAAAGTTGCGCAAGAACATCACTCCGGCGCGAAAATTGCACGGAGGTGGCGATCATGCGTTGTTCATTTGTCAAGCTTACCTATCTGAGGCACACTGAGTCTCGCGCGGCCCGTGCCTCGCATCCAACGAAAGCGAACCCGACGTGACCGTTGAAGTCGTCATCCTGGCCCTGATCGCAGCCTTCCTTGGCCTGCGGCTCTATTCCGTGCTTGGCCGCCGGGCCGAGCATGAGGAGGAGACGATCCAGGGCCGGATCGAGCCGCGCGCCGACGCCGGATCGCCTGCCGCCCCCCGTACCGTGACTCCGGCCCTGCCCGAACGCGCCCAGCTGCGCCCGGCCCAGCCGGTCCGCCGCGAGCTGCCGGGCGTGCTCCCCGCCGCCGAACGCGGCCTGCGCGAGATCGCCACGGCTGACCGCCGGTTCGATGCGCTGATCTTCCTCCAGGGCGCCCGCGGCGCCTATCGCCTGATCCTCGACGCCTTCTGGAAGGGCGACAAGGACCAGCTCGCCCACCTGTGCGACCGCGACGTCTACCAGGGCTTCGCCTCGGCGATCGACGCCCGCGCCGCCGCCGGCGAGACGCTCGACAACCGGCTGGTGCGGATCGAGGATGCGACCATTGTCGACGCCGTCCTCGAAGGCACGCTGGCGCGGATCACCGTGCGCTTCACCGCCGACATCGCCGCCGTTACCCGCAATGCCGATGGCCTGGTCGTCGCCGGCTCGCTCGACGATGCGATCGAGGCGCGCGACCTGTGGACCTTCAGCCGCGACGTCACCGCCGCCGGGCCGGACTGGCTGCTCGACGAGACCGACGAAGCCTGAGCCGGCGCGTGCGGGGGACAGGACTGGCGCGGCGCATCAAGCTGCTGGCGCTGATCGCGCCGCTGGTCCTTTCCGCCTGCACGATCATTCCGCCGGGCCGCCCAACCGGGCAGCTGCCCGGTCCCGCCCCGACGACTGCGCCGGTTCCGACGCCGACGCCGACCCCGCAAGTGACGGCGGTGATTACCGGCGTGACGCCCGGGCCCTCGCCCGCCAGCCTGCCGCTCTCCGCCAGCCGCGCCACGGCGGCGCTGCGCTCGTTCATCGAATCCTGCCGGGCCCTGCTGATCCGCGCCGACGCCAGCGGGTTGACCCGCCAGGCCGACTGGCAACCCGCCTGCACCGCCGCGCCGACATGGCCGGCGACTGACGCCGCGGGCTTCTTCGCGCGCTATTTCGAGACGGTCCGGGTGGGCGACGGCAAGACCTATGTCACCGGCTACTACGAGCCGGAGATCGCCGGATCGCGGGTGCAGCAGCCGGGCTTCGCCGTGCCGGTCTATCGCCTGCCGCCCGACCTCGTCCGCGCCTGGCCGTTCGAGACGCCGTTCGAGCAGCGCGTGGGCCAGCCGCCGCTGGGGCGGTTCGACGCCGACGGGAAGTTCGTCACCTACTACGACCGCGCGCAGATCGAGGACGGGGCGCTGGCCGGCAAAGGGCTGGAACTGGCCTGGGCGGCAGACCCGATCGAGCTGTTCTTCCTCGAGATCCAGGGCTCGGGCCGGCTGGTCGCGCCCGACGGGACGGTCATGCGGATCGGCTATGCCGGGCAGAACGGGCTGCCCTATACCGGCATCGGCCAGGTCATGCGCGACCGCGGGCTGATTGGGACGGGGCCGGGGCAGTATCCCGGTTCGATGCAGGGGATCATGGCCTACCTGCGCGAACATCCGGAGGACGGGAAGGCGCTGATGCGCTCCAACCGCTCGGTCGTGTTCTTCCGCGAGATCACGGGCGACGGCCCGATCGGTGCGCTGGGCGTGCCGGTGCGGCCGCAGACGAGCCTTGCCGCCGACCCGCTGATGGTGCCGCTGGGGGCGCCCGTTTTCCTCACCACCGACCGGACCGAGACCACCGGGCTGTGGGTGGCGCAGGATACCGGCGGGGCGATCAAGGGCGCCAACCGGTTCGATTCCTTCTGGGGCGCAGGGCCGACCGCGCGGGCCATCGCCGGCGGGATGAGCGCCAAGGGCGATGCCCTGCTGCTGGTGCCCACGGGGACGCTCGCCCGCCTTGCCGGCACCGGCGCCTCCTCCGCCGCCCGCAAATGAACCGCCCTCCGCGCGGGCTGACCCCCGAGGAGGCCGACCTCTGGGCGAGGGTGGCGGCGACGGTGAAGCCGCTGCGCAAGGCGGCAGGCGCTGCGCGGAAGGGCAGCGAGCCCGGTCCGGCTCCCCTCCCCTCCCCGCCTGCTCCGCCGCCACCGCGCGTGCGGGGCCGAGTGCCGCCACCCCTGCCGCCGGCTCCCCCGCGCGCTGCCCAGCCGCGCCCGCTGGACCGGCAGGGCCTTGATTCCTCGTGGGACCGCAAGCTCGCCAAGGCGGCGATCGCGCCAGACTTCACCCTCGACCTCCACGGTCACACGCTCGACAGCGCCCATGCGCGGCTCGATCACGGGCTGACCCAGGCGGTGACCATGGGCGCGCGGCTGGTGCTGCTGGTGACGGGGCGGCCGCGGCCTTCCGACGACCACGCCGGGCGCGGCGAACGGCGCGGGGCGATCCGGGCGAAGCTGCTGGATTGGCTGGCGGCGGGGCCGCATGCGAGCCGGATTGCGGCGGTGCGCCCGGCCCATCCGAAGCATGGTGGGGCTGGGGCGGTCTATATCGTGTTGCGGCGGCCGCGGGACTGAGGTCCTGGCGGTGGGGTCGAGCCCCCTCCCCCGGCCCCTGCCCGCTGGGGAGGGGAGATGATCAGGTGCCCAAGGAGACGACGCCGCCGGTGGAGCCGAAGCCGCCGGCACCGCGGGCGGTTTCGTCGAGATCCGCCACTTCCAGCCAGCTCGCGCGCGTGACGGGGGCTAGGACGAGCTGGGCGACCCGGTCACCGCGCAGGATCGCGAAGGGCTCGGCGCCGTGGTTGATCAGGATAACCTTGAGCTCGCCGCGATAGTCGGAATCGATCGTGCCCGGGGTGTTGGGCACGGTGATCCCGTGCTTGAGGGCGAGGCCGGAGCGGGGGCGGACCTGGATTTCGAAGTGGGGCGGGATGGCCACCGCCAGCCCCGTCGCCACGGCATGGCGGCCGCCGGGGGGGATCGTCACGTCCTCGGCCGAGACCACGTCCATGCCCGCCGCGCCGTCGGTCGCATAGGCCGGCAGGTCCAGCCCCTCGCCATGGGGCAGGCGCTTGACCAGGACCGGGACGGGCTCAATCGACGAGGGCATTGGCGATCCTTTCGACCAGGGCCATGGCGACCATGTCCTTGGGCATTTCGGGCAGGTGTTCGACACCCTCGGCGGTGACGATGTGCACGGTGTTGTGCTTGCCGCCCATGACCGACTTGCCCTTCGCATCGAACGAGACGTCGTTGGCGACGATCCAGTCCGCCCCCTTGCGCTTGCGCTTCTCCTGGGCGTGCTCGATCACCTTGTCGGTCTCGGCGGCGAAGCCCACGAGCAGCTTGGGCTTGAGCGACGGCGTGGAGCCGACCGTGGCGAGGATGTCGGGGTTTTCGGTGAGCATCAGCACCGGCGGGGCCGAGCCGCGCTTCTTGAGCTTGGAGGTGGCGACGTCCTTGGTCCGCCAGTCGGCCACGGCGGCGACCATGACGGCGACATCGGCCGGGAGCGCCTTCTTGACCGCTTCCTGCATCTCGCGCGCGCTTTCGACGTCGACCCGGTCTACCCCCGGCGGCGTGGCGAGGTTGACCGGGCCGGCGACGAGGGTCACCTGCGCGCCCAGCTGCGCGGCGGCGGCGGCGATGGCGAAGCCCTGCTGGCCGGAGGAGCGGTTGGCGATGTAGCGCACCGGGTCGATCGGCTCGTGCGT
>Ga0068855_100000948_pt1 | contig 36113 bp, 42 predicted proteins | sample KBSCornC52_FD_66592 | JGI IMG/M metagenome (GOLD analysis project Ga0068855, IMG submission 66592) | Corn rhizosphere microbial communities from Kellogg Biological Station, Michigan, USA - KBS Corn C5-2 | ecosystem: Host-associated > Plants > Roots > Rhizosphere > Soil ...
GGTGAATCAGAGCCCCGGACTGTGGCAGACCGTCGGCATCTGCGCGGGCATCCTGGCGGCGCTCGTCGTCTCGCGCTTCGTCTGGGTAATGACCCTGACCCTGATCTACCGCCGCGGGCCGCGGTTCTTGCGCGGCCGCAGCTGGAGCTGGCGCAACGGGGTCGCCGTCAGCTCGGCAGGGATCCGAGGCGTCGTGACGCTGATCGCGGTCTACCTGCTGCCGGTCGGAACCCCCGGCCTCGAGTTCCTGCGCTTTCTCGCCCTCGTGGTCGTGGTCGGAACGCTGCTCGAGGGGCTGCTGCTGCCGGCGATCATCCGCGCCTTGAAGCTGCCGAGCCCCAACTACGACCAGGAGCACCAGGAGCGCTTCGCGCTGATGTCCGAGGCCGAGCAGGCCGGCGTCGACGAGCTCGAGTCGCGTCTCACCGGCGACGACGACGATGCCGTCATCGACCGGCTGCGCATGAACGCGGCTTTTCTGGAAGAGGCGATCGCCCTGCCCAAGGAGGACGGCCGCGAGCCGCGCCTGGCGGCATACACCCGCCTGCGCAAGACGATGATCGCCGCGCAGCGCGCCGCCGTGCTCAGAGCCCGGCGCGAGAATCGATACCAGGAGCCGGCGATCGAGTCGGTGCTCGCGGCGATCGACGCGGAAGAGACTGCGCTCAAGCTGGCGAGCCCGCGCAAGAAGGTGGCCGAGAAGGTACCGCGTGATGTCAGGCGACGCGGGCGGGTGGGTCACAACCTACCGCCAGTGGATCGCGGGAAGGAGTAGGCGGATGCGTCAGGCGCGAACGCTTTCAGTATTCGGTGCAGCGGTCCCGGCAGCAGCATCCGGGGTTCGCGAACCGACCATGCGCACGACGAGATCCGCATAGGTCTCGGCGAGGCGTTCAGCGCTCATCCGCCCACTCGGACTGAACCATCGGCACACATCGATGGCCAACGACAGCGTGGCGAGGGTCAAGCCGTCCACGTCGTCGACTTCGAACTCCCCATTGGCGACTCCTGTTTGGATTTGGACCCGCATCGCGGATTCCATGCCGCGTCGAAGCCGTGCGATGACATCGTGATGGTCAGGAGTCAGGGCAGCCAATTCGTACTGGCACACCCTCGCAATCATGTAGTTCTGAGCGTGCCAGAGCGTGAACTGCAGCATCATGTTGCGCACGCGCCGCACAGCGGGTCCGTCGATCTGGGCCGCGGATTGGAGCGTGGCCAGGGCGGACTTGTGGGCGCGCTCCGCGCACAGGAACAGGATGTCCTCCTTGGAAGGGAAGCTCGTATAGAGGGCCCCAGCACTCAGACCGGCGTGCTCGCTGATGACCCGTGTCGTCGTGCCGCCGTATCCCTCCACCGAGAAGGATGCCAGGGCCGACTGAGCGAGTCGTCGCGCCGAGAGAGGCTGGACGTCATTCAGCAGCGAATACCCGCCTGGCGACTCGCTCAGGTCGACGAATTGCTTTGCCATGATCCTCATTCCTCTGCAAGGTCGACTCATTTTGCGCGATTCAGTCACGCGATGTTGACACGATCTTGACCCGGTCGTATGGTGAGCGAGCGCTCAGTCATTTCAGCGCTCAACTCCATCATCACATCGGAAGTGCGTTTCAAAGGAGAAACCATCGGATGAAAATCACAGCTCGCAAGCGTCTCGCCCTTCTGTTGTCAGCTCTGACAGCCGCATCCCTGTTCCTCGCCGGATGCGCGGGCCAGTCGACACCCTCATCGTCCAGCGGAAGCGGTCTCTCCGGCAAGACGGTCGCGCTCGTCGGATACGGCGATGCCAGCCCGTGGGGGGCGTACTACAACAAGGTCTACGAGGCAGCGCTCAAGAAGGACGGCGTCAAGATCCTCGACCTGACCTCGATGGACGCGGGGACTCAGGTGCAGAACTTCAACCAGGCCGTCGCCCAGCGGCCCGACGCGATCGTGACCCTGATCTGGGACACCGCCGCCATGGCGGCCCCGATCAAGAAGGCCGTTGCGGCCAAGATCCCGGTCATCGTCGTCGACGGACCTGCTGACCCGTCGGTCGCGAAGCTTGCGGGCGTCTACAGCGTCCTCTCCGACAACGTGGCGCTCGGGAAGGCCGCCGCGACGAACATCGTCGACGGGCTGAAGGCCCAAGGGAAGACGTCGGGCAACATCATCGCGATCACCGGAACGACCTCCATGATCATCACCCAGGACCGCATGGCCGGTTTCAACTCGGTTCTGAAGCAGAACCCGGGCTTCAAGCTGATCGATTCGCAGGACTCCAACTGGGATCCGACCAAGGCGGGCACCATCGCTCAGCAGCTTCTCGCGAAGTACGGATCGAGCGGGGTGCAGGGCGCATACGGGATGGCCGACTACCTGGCAATTCCGATCGTCAGCGCCGCCAAGCAACTGAGTTTTGCGGTCGGTGGAAAAGACGGCCTGGTCATCTCCGGAGGCAACTGCTTCAAGGCCGGTATCGACGCCATCAAGGCGGGCGACCTGGTCGGCACCGCCACCGAGGACCCGGGTACGATCGCGGCACAGTCCGCCGATTACACGAGTCAGTTCCTCGCGGGCAAGAAGGTGCAGCAGCACGTCGTCGTGAAGGAGTATGCGGTGAACGCGAGCAACCTCGACCAGTACGCAGATCTCTGCAGCAAGGCGTGAACTCAGAAGCACAGGGTCAGCCCGTCGTCCTGATCGACGGGCTGACCCGCTCCTTCGGCACCTCCACTGCGGTCGACGGCGTCTCATTCTCCGTGAACGCGGGCGAGATCCGAGGGCTCTGCGGCCACAACGGGGCAGGCAAGAGCACGGTGATCAAGATGCTCACCGGTCAGTTGCAGCCGGATTCGGGGACGATCACCGTCGACGGAGAGATCGTGCGGCTGCGCAATCCCCATGCCGCGCAACGAGCCGGGATCGCCGTCGTCGACCAGGAGCTGAGCGTCATCCCGGCGCTCAATGTCGCCGAGAACCTCCGGCTCGGCGACGTGAGTGCCGGCTTCTTCCCTGGCCGTGGGGCCCGCGGGATTCAGCGTCAGCTTCTCGATGATCTCGGTCTCGCCGACGTGCGCCTCGATGAGCGCGTCACGGATCTCAACCTGGGCCAGCGCCAGCTGGTCGAGATCGCCCGGGCTCTCAGTCGGAACGCGCGGTTGCTCATTCTCGACGAGCCCACCGCGACCCTGAGCGACTCGGAAGCTCAACTGGTGTTCCGTGCGATCCGTCGCGTCGCAGCTCGCGGATGCGCGATCATCTTCGTCTCGCATCGTCTGCGCGAGGTCCTGGAGCTCTGCGACAGCGTCACTGTGCTGCGCGACGCCCGACTCGTGGGGACGGCCTCAAGCGCCGAGCTCACGGTGTCGCAGTTGATCGTGCAGATGCTCGGCGAAGCGCCGCACCGTCCGGCACGTACCGCCGGCGCCGCGCTCGACGAGCGGTCACCGTTGTCGGTGACCGACCTCCGGGTGCCCGGGTCGGTATCCGGCTTCACCCTCGAAGCGGTGCCGGGCGTCGTCTACGGGATCGCAGGTCAGGTCGGTTCGGGAGCCTCGGACGTCTTGCGCGCGATCGCGGGGCTGCATCCGGGTTCCCGAGGAGCCATCGGCCTCGCCGGCAGCAGCCTGACCCGCAACGACCCGACGAGCAGGCTCGGCTCGGGCATCATGTACGTGTCCAACGACCGCAAGGGCGAGGGCTTGTTCCTGGAGAAGACGGTCGGCGAGAATCTGACCTCGACGCGGCTGCCTCACCTCTCCAGAGCGGGATTCGTCGGCCTGAATCGCGAGCGTCAGCAGCGCCGCCTGCTCGCCGGCCTCACCGGGATTCCCGACGCGCGGATCGGCGAGGCGGTGTCCGGATTCAGCGGCGGCAACCAGCAGAAGGTCTTCATCGCGCGCACCCTCGATCGGCCCGATGCGCGGGTGCTCCTTATCGACGAACCGACGCGCGGCGTGGATATCGGCGGCCGCGCAGCGATCCACGAGCTCCTTCGCTCGGCGGCCGCATCCGGGATGATCGTGATCTTCGCCTCGACCGAGCTGGAGGAGCTCATCGAGCTCGGCGACGTGATCCTCACCATGAAAGACGGACACGTCGTTCGACGGCATGACGGCGACATCCGTGGCGACGAACTGATGCGCGACATGACTCACGACGAGGATGCCCGGCGATGACCGCACGGCAGCTGGTGTCGCCCGAGAGGATCGTGGTCGCGATCGTGGTGGTCGTCGTCGTCATCGTCTGCGCGACGACACCGCAGTTCCTCACTCTCAACAACACCAAGGCGATCCTCGCCTCGACCAGCGTGGTCGGTATGGCCGCGCTCGGCCTGACCTTCATCACGATCGTGGGGTCGGTGGTCTCGTTGGCGACGGCGCAGAGCATGGCCGTGGTCGCGATGGTCTTCCTCGCCGCCCAGAGCTGGGGGCTTGTGCCCGCCATGCTGATATCGCTGGTGGTCGGCGTCGTCATCGGAGGCATCCAAGGGTTGGCAGTGGGGTATTGGTCGATCAACCCGGTGGTTCTCACCATCGTGACGGCTTTCGCCCTGACCGGTCTGGCCACCCTGGTGAGCGGGGGAACCACGGTGAATGCCTCGGGTGATGGGTTCAAGGGGCTCAACGCGACTCCCGGCGGCATCCCTCTGAGCGTGTTCGTGTTCGCGGCGCTCGCGCTCGCGTCGCAGATCGTGCTGCAATTCTCCATCAAGGGGAGGCAGATCTACCTCGTCGGAGAGAACCGGCTCGCTGCGACCTCGGCCGGCCTGCCGGTCGCCCGAGTGGTCGTCTTTGCCTGGGCCGCCTTCGGGTTGCTCTCGTCGGTCGGTGCCATGTTCCTCGCCGCGTTCAACACCTCGGCGACCATCAACGTCGGGGGCTCGCTCACCTTCGACGCGATCGCGGCCGTCCTCACCGGGGGCACGTCGATCGCCGGAGGCCGTGGCTCGGCCATCCGGACGGTGATCGGCGTGCTCGCCATCTCGATCATCTCCGACGTCCTGCTGCTGCGCGGCTTCTCGACCGGAGCCCAGATCGCGGTCAAAGGCGTGCTCATCCTGGTCTTCGTCGTAGTCGTCCAGGTGCGCGCGGGACGGGTGGCGCGATGACGAGGTGGAGAGGGCGCCTGCGCGTCGAAACGGTTCTGCCCGGCGTCTCACTGGTGGTCACGCTGGTCGCGTTCGTGGTCGCCGCGGCGGCCATCGGGCGTTCCATCTCGCCGTACGACGGATACAACGCACTCCAAGGGTTCGCGCAGCTCGGCCTGCTCGCCCTCCCGCTCGGCCTGACGATGATCGCCGGCGAGTTCGATCTGTCGGTCGCGGGCGTGTACGCGCTGGCCGGGATGCTGACCGTTCAGTTCGGGCAGCAGCAGCCGTTGCTCGGGGTCGGCGTCGCCGTCGTGACCGGCGCCCTCGTGGGAGCCTTCCAAGGCGGCTTGATCGCCCGGTTCCGGCTGCCGTCCATGCCGGTGACGATCGCGAGCTACATCATCCTGCTCGGCGTCACCAGCTTCATCTCGGGTGGGCTGACCAAGACCTACACGAATGCGGATGCCACCGCGTTCGTCGATCAGCCGGTACTCACGCTGTTCTCGCCGCGGAGCCTGATCACGCTTGCGCTCTTTGTGGCGATCGGCTTGATTCTGAGCTTCAGCAGACTCGGGTCGGAGCTTCGGGCGATCGGCGGAGATCGTCGCGCGGCACGCGCATCCGGAGTCAGAACAGACGGGCTGCTGGTCGGCCTGTTCACGGCGTCGGGAGCCCTGGCGGCGGTCGGGGGCTCGTTGCTCAGCATCAGCTACTCGTCGGCCAACCCGGACCCGGGCATCCAGCCGTTGGTGCTCGCGGTGGTCGCGGCTCTGATCGGTGGCGTCTCATTGGCGGGCGGCCGCGGCTCGGCGTGGGGGCTCCTCGTCGGCGCCGTCGTGGTGGCCCTGCTGTCGCAGATCGTGATCTTCGCAACCCTGCCGGGCTACGTGACCCAGCTGGTGTTCGCAGGATTCCTGCTGATCGTGATCGCCGTCGACGCGCCCGGGGTGCGCCGTCGGGTCGCCGCCTACGTCGACGCCCGCCAACTGAGAGGAACGCGAGAATGACCGACTCACCGCGAACGATGCTCAAGGGTTTCCGATTTCCCGAGGGATGCCGTTGGCACGACGGTCGCCTGTGGTTCAGCGACATGCACACCGGCGTGCTGTACTCGGTGAGTCCCGAGGACAGCACGCCGAGGGTGGAGTTGACGGTCGACGATCAGCCCTCAGGACTCGGGTGGCTCCCCGACGGCTCCCTCGTCGTCAGTTGCATGCTCACGCGACGGATCATGCGCCGTGGAACCGACGGGCAGCTGACCGAATACGCAGATCTCTCGGCGGCGACGGAGTACCCGATCAACGACTTGATCGTCGACCGCAGCGGCCGCGTCATCGTCGGCGGGTTCGGATACGACCTCTACGCCGATGCCGCGCCGTCCGACGGATCACTGTTCGGGGTCGCCGCGGACGGCAGCTACCAGGTGCTCGCCGACGACCTGGTGTTCCCGAACGGCATGGTCATCTTGAGCAGTGGGGTGCTGGTGGTGGCGGAGACCTTCGCGGCTCGGCTCACCGCGTACGACATCGGCGCGAACGGAGAGCTCCGCGGGCGTCGGGTGTGGGCGCTGCTGCCGGAGGGGTCGACGCCCGACGGTCTTTGCGCCGATGCCGAGGATGCGGTCTGGGTGTCGTCGATCCTGCCCGGCCAGTTCCTCAGGGTGAGCGAGGGCGGCACGGTCACGGACACCATCTCGCTGGTCGATCGCCTCGCGGTCGACTGCGTGCTCGGGGGACCGGGCGGAACGACCCTCCTGCTCTCAACGGCCGACAGCTTCCACCCGGAAGACACGGCGCGCTCGGTTGTCGGCCGCATCGAAGCCGTCGTCGTTGCCGTGCCCGGCCCCGCTTCTTGACCATCGATCGGACGACTCTCCCTCATGCCTGACGCTGTTATCGTCGCCACGGCGCGCTCGCCCATCGGCCGCGCTGCCAAGGGCACCCTGACCACCATCCGCGCGGACGATCTGCTCGCGCAGATGATCTCGGCCGCGCTGGCCAAGGTGCCAGAGGTCGATCCCACGAGCATCTCCGACCTGCTGGTCGGATGCGGTCAGCCCGCCGGTGAGGCCGGCTTCAACATCGCGCGTTCTGTCGCGATCCAACTGGGGTGGGACACGGTCCCTGGCACGACCGTCAACCGGTACTGCTCCTCGTCGCTCCAGACCTCTCGAATGGCTCACCACGCGATTGCGGCCGGCGAGGACGACATCTTCATCTCGGCAGGCGTCGAGACCGTCTCGCGGTATCCGCATGGGACCGCGGACGGATGGCCGGACACGACCAATCCGCGGAACGCCGCTGCGGCCGCGCGGTCCGCGTCGCGCGCCTCCGGTTCCGAGGAGTGGCATGACCCGCGCGACGACGGGCTTGCGCCGGACATCTACATCGAGATGGGGCAGACCGCCGAGAACGTCGCACGCTTCTGCGGCATCTCAAGGCAGGAGATGGACGAGTTCGGGCTGCTGTCACAGGAACGCGCTCAGCGTGCGATCGTGGAAGGCTTCTGGGCAGATGACATCACACCCGTGACCCTGCCCGACGGGACGATCGTGTCTCGCGACGACGGCCCGCGCGCGGGAACAACCCTCGAGGGGATGGCCGCACTGAAGCCGGTCTTCCGCCCAGACGGACGGGTCACGGCGGGAAACTCGTGCCCCCTGAACGACGGCGCCGCAGCACTGGTCATCATGAGCGCGGTCAAGGCAACGCAACTCGGCCTCACGCCGCTCGCGCGGATCGTCGCCACAGCGGCCAGCGCGCTCTCGCCCGAGATCATGGGCCTCGGACCTGTCGATGCCTCTCGCCTCGCGCTGTCGCGGGCGGGCATGTCGATCGGGGACATCGACCTGGTGGAGATCAACGAGGCATTCGCCGCGCAGGTGATCCCGTCTCAGCGGCAGCTCGGGATCGATCCCGAGCGCCTGAACGTCTTCGGCGGCGCGATCGCCATCGGGCATCCCTTCGGGATGACGGGGGCTCGGATCACCTCCACCCTCATCCATGGTCTTCAGGCCAGAGACAAGCAATTCGGTCTCGAGACCATGTGCGTCGCCGGCGGCCAGGGCATGGCCATGGTCATCGAACGACTCTCCTGAACGACAAGGACCCCTGAAGAATGTCTGAACCTCTCTCCCGCGTCGCGATCGTCACGGGCGCAGCCCGCGGGATCGGCGCCGCGGTCGCGCGCCGCCTGGCGTCCGATGGCTTCACCGTCGCGGTGCTCGACCTGACTGCGGAGGCCGGGCAGGGCCTGGTCGCCGAAATCCGCGGCAACGGCGGCACGGCTGCCGCTTTCGGTGTCGATGTGTCTGACGAGTCCGCAGTGGCGGCCGGCATCGAGTCGATCGTCGCGGAGCTCGGCCCTCCGCTCGCCCTGGTCAACAACGCGGGCATCATCCGCGACAACCTGGTGCACCGGATGAGCGTCCTGGACTGGGATTCCGTGATGAACGTCCACCTGCGCGGCGCCTTCCTGATGACGCACGCGGTGCAGTCATACATGACGGCCGCGGGATGGGGACGGATCGTGAACATGTCGAGCACCTCGGCCCTCGGCAATCGGGGGCAGGCCAATTACGCAGCCGCGAAGGCCGGCCTGCAGGGCTTCACAAAGACCCTGGCCATCGAGCTGGGACCATTCGGGATCACCGCCAACTGCATCGCGCCCGGGTACATCGAGACGGACATGCTGCTGCAGACCGCATCGCGAATGCGCATCCCGTACGACGAGTACGCCGAGCAGATGGTCGTCAACGTCCCGGTGCGCCGCATGGGCCAACCGCAGGACATCGCGGCCGCCGCGTCGTTCTTCTTCCGCGACGAAGCGTCGTTCGTGTCCGGCCAAGTGCTCTACGTCGGCGGGGGACCGTACTCGTGATCGAGCTGGGAAGGATGCAATCGGTCCCTCTTGAGATTCCGCACATCTTCCACAGGGCCGAGCAGCAGTTCGGTGCCAAGCGCATCGTCTCGTCGTTGGCAGACAGGATCCACGAGATCTCGGTCGCTGAGTGGTCGGGGCGGGTTCGACGGCTCTCCGGCGCGCTCGACGTGCTCGGGCTCGGGCCGGGGGCTCCCGTTGCCACCTTCGGGTTCAACTCGCAGCGGCATCTCGAGCTGTATTTCGCGGTCCCCTGCTCCGGTCGCGTTCTCCATCCCCTCAACATCCGGCTGAGTCTCGACCAACTCGAGTTCATCGTCGCCCAGGCGAAGGATGAGGTGGTCTTCATCGACCAGAACCTGCTGCCGGTCCTCTGGCCGCTCGCCGATCGGGTCGGGACCGTGCGGCACTGGGTGGTGATGGACGATGGCAGCGGCGCCGGCATTCCTGACGACCCGCGCATCGAGCGGTATGAGCATCTTCTTGCGGCTTCTGCCCCCTTCGAGGGCACCTTCTCGGTCGGCGACGAGAATCGCGCGGCAGGTGTCTGCTACACCTCCGGAACAACCGGCAATCCGAAGGGCGTCGTCTACTCTCATCGCTCGACCGTGCTGCACGCACTGGTCAGCCTCGCATCCGGCCTGCTCGGCATCTCGGAAGGCGACGTCGTCATGCCGGTGGTCCCGATGTTCCACGCGAGCGCGTGGGGTCTTCCGTACTCGGCGCTGTTCGCGGGGGCCGACCTGGTTCTGCCAGGAGCCGACATGAGTCCCGGCGCCCTTCTCCAACTCATGTCGCGCGAGCGGGTGACGGTCGCCTCCGCGGTTCCCGCGATCTGGGCGACGCTGCTGCCGCACGTCGCCGATGTCGACCTGGGCGCGCTTCGCGCCGTCTTCGGCGGAGGCTCGCCCACGCCGCCTCGACTGGCCGCTGAATGGGACCTCGCGGTCGGCGTGCCCATCACCCACACCTGGGGGATGACGGAGCTCAGCCCGACCGGAGCGGTCGGCGGCACCCGCAGCTTTCACCGCGGGGCGGACGAGCAGGAGCGGCTCGCCATCCTCGCCTCACAGGGGTCCGCGATCCCGCTCGTCGATCTCCGCATCGTCGATCTCGAGACCGGGGCGGTCCAACCTCGCGACGGGGTCGCCGTCGGCGAGTTGCAAGCTCATGGTCCAACGGTGGCGGGCGGCTACCTGGGCGTCGATGACGATGATGCGATGACCTCGGACGGGTGGCTCCGCACCGGTGACCTCGCTTCGATCGATGGCACGGGGTACGTGCTGATCCGCGATCGGATCAAAGATCTGATCAAGTCCGGCGGCGAGTGGATCCCGACCCAGCAGTTGGAGACGGCGATCCTCAGCCATCCCTCGATCGATGAGACCGCCGTCGTCGGCCGCCCGGATCCGCGCTGGTCGGAGCGGCCGGTCGCCTTCATCGTGACGCATGACTCGACGAAGGTCAGCAAGGCCGACCTGCTCGATCATCTCGCGCCCCGTGTGCCGAAGTGGTGGTTCCCCGACGAGGTGTACTCCGTTGAGGAACTGCCCAGAACGACGACCGGCAAGATCGCCAAACAGGAACTGCGGCGGCCGGGCTGAGGCCCCGCCTTTACGCCACGCCCACCCAGAGTCCGTCGCGCGCCCGCGTCATCGCCACGTAGAGTTCGCGGCGCTGCAGGTCGCGGCGCTCGAGGGCCGCGTCATCCACTCGGGGATCGAGCTCGCGCTGCACCAGGTGCGGGGGAGTGCGCACCACGAGAACCTCCTTGAACTCGAGGCCCTTGGCGCGCTTGATCGTGCCGATCTTGACGGCGTCGACCGTGTGGCCGTCGTACTTGTCGAGCTGGATCGTCGGGATGCCGGCCTCGGCCAGCGCATCGGCCGCCTCCTTGGCGTGCCAGCTGTAGAGCGCGAGCACGCCGATGTCGCCCAGGCCGGTCGCGCCATCGGAGTCCTCGACGATCCGCCGCACGCGCTCGACGAGCGACTTGTCGTGCACCGAGCGCGACGGGAACACCGTGTAGACGGGTCGCGGCCCGCGGCGCATGATCTCGGCAGGCTCGGATCGCGCGGGGCCGCCCTCGATGTCGGTGACCTCGTCATCGGCGACCAGCCCCGCCGCGAACTCGGCGATCTCGACGGTGTTGCGGTAGTTGCGGGTGAGCACCACGCCACGGCCGCTGATGGCCACGCCGGCCTCGGCGAGGTTGAACCCACCCGGATAGATCGTCTGCTGGCCGTCGCCGACCAGGTTGAACCCGTCTGGTGAGTCTCCGACCACCGAGTGCAGCATCCGGATCATGGCGCACGACAGGTCTTGCGCCTCGTCGACCACGACGGCGGCGTAGCCGCGCAACGGGGTCTCGGCCAGCGAGCTCTCGGCCTCGAGCACGACGTCCTCCCAGTCGAGGATGCCGCGCTTCGCGATCGCTTCCTCGTAGGCGACGTAGAGTCCCCAGACCTCGGCCCGCATCTCGCGGCTGAGGGGGCGGCGGCGTCCCGTTCGCGGAAGCGCGGCGTACTGCTCGAAGCGGGTCAGCCCGCGGCCCTTGAGCACGTGGGCGATCTCGTCCTGCCAGTACGAGGGGGCCGAGTCGATCTTGCCGAGCGGTCCTGACTTGCCTTCGCGCTCCCACAGGTCTTTGAAGACCCGGTCGGCGGTCTTGTCATCGATGACGACGGGCCGGCCGCGCTGCACGAGCACGTCGCGGGCGAAGCTGTGCACGCTGCGGAAGTCGATCCGGTCGGCCACATCGGGCGCGAGGCGCTCCATCAGGGCCGACATCACCCGCGGCAGGGTGCGCACGTAGGTGGTCACCAGCACCCGCCCCTCCATCGTGCGGGCGAGGTAGGCGGCGCGGTGCAGGGCGACGACGGTCTTGCCGGTTCCGGCGGCTCCGCGGATGCGCGACGGGCCGTTGAAGTTGCGCCGCACCAACCGGGCCTGCGCGGGGTCGAGGAAGGCCATCCACTCCTCGATCGGCGCCTTGCGGATGCCCTCCAGGAGCGCATCCTGGATCTGCTGCGTCGTGAGCTTGTCGAGCGACGAGAAGTCGACGACCGACGAGGCCTGGATGTCGGCGGGCAGCACCGGCTCGGGAACGCTCGTGTCTGCCTGCTCGATCACATTGATCGGCCCGGTGGTCATCGGCGGGAACAGCCGGTCGAGCTCGGTGCGCACCCGGGCGATCTGCTCGGCGGTGAGTCGCGTGCCTCGACGCGCGATCTCGGTGACGGCCGCCGCCTCGCCGAGCATGGTCACGCCGAACAGCTCGGAGCGCGGCAGCACCTTGTTGGTGAAGACGGCCATCGCGCTGACCTCGCCTGCCGCGAGGCCGATCTCGGCGAGCCCGGTCTGCGCGCGGAAGACGAGGTCGGCGAGCTGCTCGATCTCGTCTGTGACATCCGCCTGGCCGCGGAAGACGTGGCCGGCCGCGACGGTGACCTCGCGCCAGGCCTTGGCGTCGACGATGATGACGCCGCCAGGTCCGACCAGGATCAGGTCGACGTTGGCGCGCGCAGATCCCGGCCACCTGCGGTCGGCGAGCAGCGAATAGCCGAGCGGTTCGAGTTCGATCAGGGTGCGCGCAAGCCGGTTCTCGCTGGCCGCGGCGGCGGCGAAGTTGCGGGCCATCTGACCGGCGACGGATGCCAACCGGGCGTGCTCGTCGGCCAACCTGCGTTGCCGCTCTGCCTCGGTTGCGGCAGAATCCCCCGCTGCCACTGTGGTGCCCCTCTGAGTTGGACGCCCCGACCCCCCGCCGGGGCGTCTGCTCCAGTGTGGCGAGCAGGCGGTCGACGGGGTATCGCGTCTTCGGGTGGCACCCCTACGGGGCTGACCGCGTCGAACCCCCTAGTACTGCTGCCGGGTGGGGTAGTGGTCGCTGATGTGCTTGTTGAAGTAGGCGCCCGGGCTGTCGGCCTCGAGCAGCGCCCGGTGCACAGACGGAGGCACCGCGAAGTAGCGGTACACGTCGCCGCTGCGGAACTCGACCTCGAGCACGGCGGTCGGCGCGTCGTAGCCGACCGTCGCGATCACCGAGGAGCGGACGGGGATGCGCCGCATGCCGGCCATGAGCCGACTGTACCGCTGGCGCCCAGGGGGCGCGCGATAACCTCGCATCATGGCGGCATCGGGTATCGACACGTTGATCATCCTGGGCGCGGGGGGCGATCTGACCTCGCGGCTGCTGCTGCCGGGGCTCGCGTCATTGCTCGGCTCGTCGCGCGGCCAGCAGCTGCAGCTGATCGGCGTGGACCGCGGCGCCATGACAGACGCCCGCTGGCAGTCCCTGGTCGAGAAGGCGTTCGCGGGCTCGCCCTCTGCGTTGGCCGACCGGGTGAGGAAGAAGTCGTTCTACCTGCAGGGCGATGCCACGAGCGCGACGGATCTGATGCGCGCGATCGATGCCGGCACCGGCCGGATCGCCCTGTATTTCGCCCTTCCCCCCGCGGTCACAGCCCTGGCATGCGCGGCGTTGGCCGGCGAGAAGATACCGTCGGGGATCGTGCTGGCTCTCGAGAAGCCGTTCGGCACCGACCTGGCCTCTGCCCGCGCGCTGAACCGGCTGCTGCAGACCTTCGTCGCCGAAGACCAGGTGTTCCGGGTCGATCACTTCCTCGGCAAATCGACGGTGCTCAACCTGCTCGGGCTTCGATTCGCGAATCGCATCTTCGAACCCCTGCTGAGCGCGCAGAACGTGGCCCACGTCGAGATCGTCATCGAAGAGGCGCTCGGGCTCGAGGGCCGCGCCGGGTACTACGACAAGGCGGGCGCGCTGATCGACATGATCCAGAGCCATCTGCTGCAGGTCCTGGCGCTTGCCACCATCGAGCCGCCGTCGTCGATCGGCTCCGAAGACCTGCGCGGTGCGATGGCCCAGGTGCTGCGCGCCACCCGGCCCTGGCTGCCCAACGGCACCGAGAGCCGGCGCGCCCGGTACACGGCGGGCAAGGTGGGTCGCCGCACGATGCCGTCGTACGTGTCCGAGAAGGGCGTGGATCCGGCCCGCAAGACCGAGACGCTGGCCGAGATGACCGTCGCGGTCGACACCTGGCGGTGGGACGGCGTGCCGTTCGTCCTGCGCTCGGGCAAGGCCCTCGGCGATCCGCGTCAAGAGATCGTGTTCACCTTCCGCGACGTGCCGCATCTGCCGACCGGGTTCAGCGGGCCGTCCCGCCCGGCCAGGCTCAGGATCGGCGTCAATCCCGCCGTGCTCGAGCTCGACCTGGTCACCAACGGGCGCGACGACCCCTTCGACCTCGAGTGGGACACCATGAACGCCGAGTTCGCGCGCAGTGAGCTCAGCGCGTACGGCGAGGTGCTCGCGGAGCTGCTCGCAGGCGACCCCACCCTCTCGGTGCGCGGAGACGTGGCCGAGGAGTGCTGGCGCATCGTCACCCCGGTGATCGCGGCGTGGAAGAAGAACGCCGTACCTCTCGACAGCTACCCGGCGGGATCGAGCGGGCCGAAGTCCTGGCGCTAGCCGACCGGCGGTTACGCGCCGCGCAACCCGGCCATGATCTTGGCGAGCCTGCGCTGACGCGTCTCGTCGGTCTTCGCCTCGCTGATGGCGCGCGCGTGCTCCTTGCGGAAGGTGAATGAGAGCTTCTCGAACGCGGCGGCGGCGATCGGGTCGGCGGCGAGCGCCGCGGTCAGCTCCTGCGGCATGTCGACCTCGCGGGGCGCCGTCTCGAGCTCCAGGGCGATCTCGACCTCATCGCCGCCGCGCAATCCGGATGCCGCGCGATGCGCAGCACTGAAGCCGATCATGTTCCTGCCGCCCATGACGGCGATCGTGTAGACGAACGAGTAGGTCCCGTTGATCGTGACCTTCACCAGCGGCCGTCTGCCTGCGCCCAGCTCGGCGATCACCTCGTCGGGCACCACGATCCCGACGTTGTTGCCCTGCTGGTGCAGCACGGTGCGAAAGGCGGGCATGTCAGTTCTCCTCGGCGCCGTTCCCCTCGGCGCCGTTCCGCTCGGTGCGATCCGGCAGCTGCATGAAGCAGAACGCCGCTCCTGTCGAATCGGCGGCGCGCGACATCCGTCCGAACGGGGTGTCAGTCGGGCCGTCGAACACCGTGCCGCCGTTCGCGGTCACGAGGGATGCCGCCGCGTCGGCGTTCGCGACCGCGAGGTACACGATCCATCGCGAGCGCGGGTCTGCGGGGATCCGCGCGGCATCGAGGATCCCGGCGCCCGCGGTCCCTTGCTCGCCGAACACCACCATCCGGAACTCGTCGCTGTCGCCGATGGACGTGACGGTCCAGCCGAACACCTTCTCGTAGAACGGGACGGCCGACGCGAAGTCTTTCGTGTGCAGCTCGAACCAGCACGGCGCGCCCGGTTCGTCGACGATCTCGAATCCCACGAACGGGCCGGCCTGCCAGACCGCGACCTCGGCGCCAGACGGGTCTTCGAGCAGGGCCCACTGCCCCAGACCCGTGACCTCCGATGGCTCGTGCAGCACGCGACCGCCCGCTTCGGCTGCGGCGAGCACGGCGGCTTCGATGTCGTCGACCTTGAGGTACACCGTCCAGGAGTCGTCGGCGTCGCCGACCTTCGCGGCGAGGCCGCCCACCACCTCACCGTTCGACTGGAAGTCTGCGTAGTCGTCGAACTCGGGGAAGTCCCTGCGCGTCCACCCCAGCACCGCGCCGTAGAAGGCCGTCGAGGCCGCAAGGTCGGAACTGGCGAGCTCGGCCCATACGGGCGTGCCGACGGGGAGCGCGGGGGAGAGGGCTGGCATGACGGCACCCTACTCGGTGAAGAACTCGGCCAACACCGGTGCAAGGGCGGTCGGCGAGACCTGGTGGGTCTGACCGGGCAGAACTCTGTGCAGCGCCCCAGGAATGGTCGCGGCCACGGTCTGCTGAGCCGCCTGCATCTGGGCCGGACTCTTGCCGCCGCACAGCACCAGGCTCGGTACCGCGATGGCCGCGAGCTCGTCGAGCGGCGGTTGGAACTGCCCGCCCATCACCTCCACATCGTTGGGCAGCGTGGTGGCGACGGCCTGCATCGTCTTCCAGGCTGCGGGCATCATCCGCATCACCAGGGGGAGGAAGAGGGGGGCGCCGACCATCTTCACCATGAAATAACCGACCGCCTTGCCGTTCTCCCCCTTCGCCAGCATCGCCCGCAGATCGCCCAGGTAGTCGCGCGGCCGGCCGTCCTTTCCGGTTCGCACTCCGACCCACGGCGCCTCGTAGCCGATCAGCCTGCGCATCGCGACGCCGGCTGCCGCGGCGCGGTAGACGATCCCGGCGCCGGAGGACTGGCCCATCACGAAGGCGTTGCCGCCCGCGGCGCTGATGACGGCCGCCAGGTCCTCGAATTCGCGCTGCGGGGCATAGGGCAGGATGTCGCCGCTCTCGCCGCGCCCGCGCCGGTCGTAGAGCACCACCGTGAAGCGATCGGTGAGCTGAGCGGACAGGGCTCGCCCCGGCCCGAACTCCCGGAAGCAGAGCGCCCCGTCGACCAGCACCAGCACCGGGCCGGAGCCCGCGCGCTCGAAGGCGATGCGCGTGCCGTCCTTCGAGGTGGCGTACTCGGTTGCGGGCACCGTGATGGTCTCACCCGTCGTCCCGCTCATCAGGCGATCCCGGATGCGAGCAGCTCGTCGATCTTGAGGAACGAAGCCTCCCAGCCCAGGCAGGTCATGTCCCGGAACTCGGGAGTGAACGGCCCCTGGTGGATCGTCAGACGCGTCTTCGGTCCGTGATCGTGGAACCAGATCCGCAGCCGGAGATCGTTCTGCGGCCCCGAGCCGGGGAGGGACTCGGCCGCCCCCTCGAGATACTCAGGAGGTGTGACGACCACGAGGGTCGATCTCATCGGGTAGCGCTCGCCGGTCGCGTTGTCGACCATGTCGAGCTCCCAGCGCCCGCCGGCCTTCAGCTCGATGACGACGCTGGCCGGGTCGACGTGCACCTCCTTCGGGCCGAACCACAGCGCAAGAAGGTCCGGGCGGGTGAAGAAGTTCCAGACCACCTCGCGCGGTGCATCGAATGCGCGCGTGATCAACACGTCGCTGTCGGTGACTTCCGGGACGTCCGGGATGGTGTCGTTGCTCATGAGGCTTCCTTTCCAGGGTCGGTTCGCAGGTAGTCGGCGAGCGCGGCGTCGAGTTTGTCGAGGCTTTCGTTCCAGAACTTCTTGTACTGCTGCATCCATGCGTCGGCCTGTTCCAAGGGCTTCGCCTCCAGATGGCTGTACCGCGCGGTTGCGACCCGGCTGCGCGAGATCAGCCCGGCGCTCTCGAGCACCCGCAAATGCTTCGACACGGCGGGCTGGCTCATCGCGAACGGTGCCGCCAGCTCTGCGACCGAGGCGTCGCCGTGCATCAGCCGCAGCAGGATCGCACGCCGGGTGGGATCGGCCAAAGCCGAGAACACGGGCGACAAGGTGTCGGTGGTCATTCTCCATAACCTCGCAGTTTTCATAACCGAATGGTTTTAGAGTAGCCCCGCCCGACCAGATGTCAAGTGCGAAGACGGGGGCGCTGCGCAGATAGGCTGAAGGCATGAAGGTATTCATCTTCCTCGTGGCGTTCGCGTTCTTCGCCGGTGGGCTCCTCCTGTTCGGCTATGCCTTCTCCGTGCCCGAGGCGTGGGCCGCGTTGGTGTTCTTCTCGGGCATCATCGCCGTGGTGATCTCGCTGACGATTCCTGCCCACCTGCTGTCCCGAACCGACTGACCGGCCGCGACGAACCCCCGTCATGGCACGGACCGCGCATGGATCCAGGGGGCACGGCGCGAGCGTTCACGCCATCGCTCCTGCCGATCCGGCACGCACCTTCGATGTTCTGACCCCGAGCGACCCCGCGCGGTTCTACCCGAGGTTCCTGGTCATCCCCGCTGTGGTCGCGGTCACGGATCAGACCGGCAAGTGGGATGCCGTCGGCCGGACCCGCACACTGCACCTGTCCGACGGCAGCACGGTGGTCGAGACGTCGACCGACGTCGACCGGCCCGGCTTCTTCGCCTACGAGTTGACCCGCTTCACCAAGGTGTTCGGGCCTCTTGTGGATCACGCGCGCGCCGAGTGGCGGTTCGACGCGGCTGAGGGCGGCACCCTCATCAGCTGGAGTTATACCTTCTTCGGCCGCCCTGGTCGGGGCTGGATCGTCGCGCTCATCGTCCGATTGGCCTGGGCGGCCTACATGCGCCGGGTGATCGTCGGCCTGGTCGACGAGGTGCGGCGCGTCGGAGCGGCCTGAGCCGTCGAGGTTCTCTCACTCAGCTCCCAGCAACGACCCATAGCCCGGGCCCCCGTTCGGGGGATATGCTCCGGGCTACGGAGGGGCGTTATGGGTGAGACGACAACTGCAATGACGCAGGGCCGGTCAGGACTCGAAAGGTCCGGGCTAGAACGGTCAGGGCCGGACGACAGCACCGGATGGCTGTCCGAGCTGGTCTCGGTTCTCGCTCAGGCGACGCGGGTCGCCGTCCGGCTCCGGCCGGACGGCCTTCTCGAGCTGTCGGACCGCGGCGAGGTGCTCGGCTACGTCGAATACGTCAGCCCGGTCTACGTGGCTCACGTCGGCGACTGCCCGCAATTCGCGGTAGAGGTCGGCCAACGGGCCACCCTGGCGGCCGCCGTCGACGATGTGCGCCGCCACCAGAGTGCGCTGCTGGAGCAGCGATGACGTCCATCACCGAATCGACGGTGACGCTGGGCGTGTGGACCATCCTCGATGACGCCACCGAGACGGTGCAGGCGACCGTCACCCGCGAGCGGGAGGTCTACGCGGTGCGCGACGCGCGCGGGCGGATCGTCGGCCGGTATCCGACCGTGCGGCAGGCTCTGGCGAGCATCGCCGCCTGAATCTCTGCGTCGGCTGCGCTGCGCGCCCGCCGGTCAGGCGTCTTCGAGGATCCGGCCGACGAAGACGTCGAGACGCTCGGTCAGTCGCGAGGCGCGCGTCGCCACCACCTCGTCGGGGCTCGGCTGCATGTCGTACTGCGGGGGAGCGATCCGGATCAGCAGCGAGCAGGCGAGATCGGCGCAGATGTATGTGCCGATCGAATCGCCGCGCTCGCCGGCCCTGCCCGCGCGCTGAGCGGTGAACATCGTCACCTGGCGGCGGGCTGGGGGGTGTTGCAGAGCGAGCAGATCGCGGATCCTGCCTGCAGCCGCACCTCGGAGGCGCGCAGCACCACGCCGACCGCGCGACCATCGCGCCAATAGGCAAGGTAGCCGCGCTGCGGTGACGCGGGATCGCGCCAGCCCAGGTACTCGCGCTCCGACCAGAGGACCTCGTGCAGACCCGGCAGCGGCATCCGATCCGCTTCGGCCGGGCCCGCATTGACCAGCGAATCGCGGATCTCGGCATCGGTGAGGGGCTTCATCCCTTCCACCCTAACTCTCGGCAGAGAGCGGCTCAGAGGCCTCGATCGACCATCTCGATCAGCCGGGTGCCCGCGGCCCTGGCCACCTCGGGGTCCAGATTGCGCAGCGGGCCTTCGAGCACGAGCATTGCCAGCCCGTGCACGGCCGACCAGGCCGAGAACTCCGCCCCCGCGCGGCGCTCGGGCGGAAGGGCGCCGACCGCCACCAGCTCGTCGAGGGCCATCGCGAGCAGTTGGAAGGAGGTGCGGCCGCCCGGTCCGGCCTTGGCCGGGTCGAGCGCGGTCTCGAGGTCGCTCGGCACGGTGAACGCGGCCCGGAACAGTCCGGGGTGGTCGCGCGCGAAACCCAGGTAGCCGCGCCCGACCGCCGCCAGGTGCGCGTGCGCGGCTTCCACGTCGCTGAGACCGGAGGGCACGGCATCCCATTCGGCCTCGATCGCGCCGGCCACCAGTGACTGGGCGGCGTCGCTGACGGCCTCGACCAGCTCGGTGCGGTCGGCGAAGTGGCGGTATGCGGCGTTGGGCGAGACACCGGCGCGACGGGTCGCCTCGCGCAGTACCACGGCATCGGGACCGCCCTCGCGAGCCATGTCGAGCCCGGCGTCGATCAGCGCCTGGCGCAGATCGCCGTGGCGGTAGTTGGCTCGCGGGGCCATCGACATCGTCGCTCCTCCGTCAGAGATCTCACATCGGCCGCTGGACGCGGTCGCCCCCGTGTGCCATTGTGAACAGCGTACACAATTGTATCGGGTGAACCCGAAGGAGGGCATCATGCTCACGACCACCGGTGGCTTCAGTGGATTCTCGGTCGACGATCTGCCGAAAGCACTCGCGTTCTACCGCGACACGCTCGGCGTGAAGGTGATCGACAGCGGGATGGGCCTGCTGCTCGATGTCACCGGGGGCGCTCCGGTCTTCGTCTACGACAAGCCGAACCACGTTCCTGCCGAGTTCACGGTGCTCAACTTCGAGGTCGCCGACATCGACACGGCGGTCGACGAGCTCGTGTCGGCCGGCGTCGAGCTGCAGAAGTATCCGGGGACCAACCAGGACGAGAAGGGGATCGCGCGCGGCAAGGCGTCCAACATGGGACCCGATATCGCCTGGTTCCTCGACCCGGCGGGCAACATCCTGTCGGTGCTCTGCAACTGAACCCGCTCGCCGACCGGCGCGGCTCGGCTTAGATGGAGCCGTGGACCTCGCGCTGATCGAACGACTGCGCACCGATCTGGCAGCCGCAAGATTCACTGTCGACGCGCTCGGGGCTCTCTGGGGCGGCGAGGCCGACGCCGCCCTCGAGCGCGGCAATCGACTGCCCGCCGTGCGCGCGCTCGAGGGTCGCGACACGGCGCTCGCGACCCTGGCGACGCTGTTCGTGCTCGGGATGCCTGTGGGGCGCGAGGCCGCCGAGTCAGCTCTGCCGAACCTCACGCTCTCCGGCGCGAGAGAGCTGGGTCTCTGCGACGTGCGCGACGACGCCGTCGTCGCGCTGGTGGATCTGCGGCCGTACGACTTTCTCGATGCCCAGGGGGCCGGTTCGTGGTGGATCGCCAGCGACCTCGGCGAACTCGCCACCGGGCGCGCCCTGCGCACCGACCACGTGCTCGGCGTCGGCGGGGCGTCGCTCACGTTGAGCGGCCTGCTGATCCCCGATCGGGTCGAGTCGGTGCTCGACCTGGGCACCGGATGCGGCATCCAGGCGATGCACGCCTCACGCTGGGCTCGCCGCGTGGTTGCGACCGACATCTCGCAACGAGCCATCGACTTCGCCGGGCTGAATGCGGCGCTGAACGGGATCGCGAACATCGAGTTCCGGCTCGGCAGCCTGTTCGAGCCGGTGGCGGGGGAGCGATTCGACCGGATCGTCTCGAACCCGCCATTCGTGATCACCCCGCGCTCGACCGCGGTGCCCGAGTACGAGTACCGCGACGGCAGGATGGTCGGCGACGAGCTGGTCGAAGCCGTCGTCACCGGCGCGCACGGCCATCTGGTCGCGGGCGGGATCGCGCAATTGCTCGGCAACTGGGAGTACCGTGCCGAGCCGCCGGGCACCGGCACGGACGGCCTGCAGCGGGCGGCGCGATGGGCGGACGCGGCCGGTCTCGACGCCTGGATCATCGAGCGCGAGCGGCAGGACCCGGCGCAGTACGCCGAGACCTGGATCCGCGACGGCGGCACCCGCATCGGCTCCGACGAGTTCGAACGGCTGTGCGGGGCGTGGCTCGACGACTTCGCTGCGCGGGGCGTCACGGGGGTGGGATTCGGGTACCTGCTGCTGCGGCGTCCCGAGACGGCATCCAGTCCACGCCTGCGTCGGATCGAGCGTCTCGACGCTCCGCTCGGCCGCGGAACGGCCGGGCTCGGCAGCCACCTCGCCTCGGCCCTGGCCGCGGCCGACTGGCAGGCAGCGCGCGACGACGACGAGGTGCTCGCCGCGCGACTGACGGTCGCCGGGGACGTCACCGAGGAGCGCAGCCACTGGCCGGGCGAGCCGGACCCGAGCGTGCTGCTGCTGCGTCAAGGCGGTGGATTCCGTCGCGAGTTGCGCGTGGGCACCGAGCTCGCCGCCATCGTCGGCGCCTGCGACGGGGAGTTGAGCCTGGGGGCGATCGTGGTGGCGGTCGCCGAGCTGCTCGACCTGGACCTGGCAGAACTGCGTCGCGCGACCGTCGCCGAGGTGCGTGAGCTGCTGGTCGACGGGGTTCTGCTCGTCGGCTCCGGGGGATAACCCCCTGGCGTCGCGTCATCGACGGCGTGAGGCTTGAACCATGACAACCACCACCTCCGCGCCCGCCCTCGTCCGCCCTCGGGGCGACCGCATCATCGCCGGCGTGTGCTCGGGACTGGCCCGCCGCTTCGGCTGGAACGTCACGACCGTGCGCGTGCTCGCCGTTCTGTCGATCGTCCTGCCCGGGTCGCAGCTGCTGATCTACGCGATCTGCTGGCTGGTGATCCCGAACGAGCCCGTCGGCTCCTGACACCGGCCGGCCTTCCCAAACACAAAGCCTGCTCCGGGGTGCAGTCCAGGCGTCGCCCAGATCGCCGACCTACCGTGATGGCGGAGGTGGTGACGTGGGCGTTCTGGCGCGGTTGTTCGGTGCGGAGCGCGACAGCGATGAGGATCTGCTGCTGCGGCGCTATCGGCATCTGCTCGGCACGGCCCCGATCGAGTCGATCGAGCAGGCGCACGCCGAGGCGTTCGACGGTCTGCACGAACCCGAGCGCGCCGCGATCTACGAAGAACTGAGCCGCGGCACGACCACGGGCGAGCGGCCGCTGTCGAGCGAGCCGGCGACCCTGGCGCGATCGGCCTCGCGTGCCGAGCGTCGTGCGCCGGGAACGATCGAGAACGTCCTTCGCTCGGCGGATGACCGCGGCGGCTTCGCGGGGGCCCTGATCGATCCGGTGATCGGCCACGTCGCACGATCGCCGCTGGTCAGCGCGTTCCTGCCGTGGAACGGCTGACGGACGGCCGCTCGACCGGCTCTACGGGCGCAGCAACGACTTGATGGCGCGGCGCTCGTCCATGGCGGCGTAGCCCTCTGCCGCGTCATCGAGCCGCAGCTCGAGGTCGAACACCAACCCGGGATGGATCGCGCCGCTGAGCACATCGGGCAGCAATTCGGGGATGTAGTGCCGCGCGGGCGCCATGCCCCCGCCGACGGTGATGTTGCGCGAGAACAGCACGCCGATCGGCAGGCGGGATCCGCCCGCCGGCACGCCGACGTAGCCGACCCGGCCGCCGCCGCGCACCGCGCCGATGGCCTGGTCCATCGACTGCTCGGTGCCGACGCATTCGAGGGCCGCGTCGGCCAACTCGCCGCCGAGCAGTTCTCGGATCGCGGCGATCCCCGCATCCCCGCGTTCGGCGACCACGTCGGTGGCGCCGAAGGTGCGGGCCAGCCCGGCACGATCCTCGTGGCGGCTCATCGCGATGACGCGCTCCGCACCGAGCCGGGATGCCGCCAGCACTCCGCTGAGTCCGACGGCCCCGTCGCCCACGACGACGACCACGTCGCCCGGTCCGACCCCAGCCGAGACCGCGGCGTGGTGCCCGGTGGACATCACGTCCGCCAGCGACAGCAGGTCGGGGACCAGCGCCTCGTCGAACGGGGCCGGCACGACGACGAGCGAGCCATCGGCCATCGGGATGCGCGCGAGTTCGCTCTGCGCGCCGACGGTCGGCAGGCCCGCGTCGTCGGTCGAGCCGAAGAAGGCGACGTGGTCGCAGGCCGACTGGAAGCCGTTGCGGCACGACTGGCAGGTGTTGTCGCTGAAGCTGAAGGGCGAGATGACGAAGTCGCCCGGTTTCACCGAGGCGACCTCGCCGCCCACCGCCTCGACGATCCCGACCAGCTCGTGGCCCATCGAGATCGGGTGCCCGATCGGCCGCACGCCGCGGTACGGCCACAGATCGGAGCCGCAGACGCAGGCGGCCGTCACGCGCACGATCGCGTCGGTCGGAGCGAGGATGACCGGGTCGGGCGCCTGCTCGACTCGGATGTCACCGGGGGCGTGCAGGAACGTCGATTTCATGCCTTCGACCCTAGGCGCTGGATGCCGCGTCCGCCGGGGCCGAGCGGTCGGCGACCTCCCGCCGGCCGCTCGGCCACCGCGCGAGCATCAGGATCGCGACCCCGAAGCACACCGCTCCGACGATCGCCAGCTTCAGGTCGAGGAAGTACTGGATGATCAGGGTCGGCGGCACGATCGTCAGGGCCGCGGCCACCGCCACCACCCAGCCAGGAGGCGTCGGTCCGACCTCACGGGGCTGCTCCCACCGGCCGACCAGCAACGAGAGCAGGAAGATCAGGCCGAGCACGAGTGCGTAGATCGGGATGCGCGACCACCACCAGCCGGCCGACCCGGGTTCGGGGCTCGCGCCAGGGATCAGCAGGGCGACGCCGGCCAGGATGATGATGATCGGCAGGTGCCACAGGTAGATGGTCATCAGGCGGCTGCCGATCAGGAAGACGGCCGCGCGCGCCCCGCGCGTGCGCATCAGCCGGGCAAGCGGCCGTCGCAGCAGCCGGAGCACGCAGGCCTGCGACAGCCCGAGCGCGATGAGCGGAACGGTCGGCGGATTCAGATCCGTGAGCATGTCGGGGGAGTACGGCCCCCAGATGGTCAGCGGGAACAGCGTCGCCCAGCTCGCGAGCGCCACGATCACCAACTGCCACCAGGTGCGGCGGTCGAACCATCCATCGGCGTACCAGAAGCCGAACTGCTGGATGAGCACCCAGACGAAGAACAGGTTGAGCAGGCCCAGGGCGACGTCGCCGGTGGCGTAGCGGGCAGCATCCACGACGATCGCTCCGAGCAGCAGCACGAGAAGAGTGCGCTTGGGCGCCCGCAGGTGCCAGTGCACGGCGAACGGCACGACGGCCTGGCACAGGCCGTAGGCGGCGAGGAACCACAGCGGGGATCCGGCGCCGAGCACCACGGGGCCGAGCAGGTGCGGGTCGACGCCGATGAGCGTCGCCGCGCCGACCACGACGACGTAGAACACGAACAGCGGGAACGCGGGCTGGGCGAGACGCAGCACCCGGTTCTTCACGTAGTCGGCGGCGCCTCCGCCGCGTCGACCGAGGCTGCGCCAGGCCGTCAGGCTGGCGAAGCCGCCCACCACGAAGAACAGCGGCATGATCTGGAACACCCAGGTGAGCGCGTTGAACCAGGGCTGATGCTCCAGCGGCCTGCTGATCGTCAAGCCGTGCGGGCCGGTGCCGACCCCCACCTCGAGAAGATGGATCACCACCACCAGGAGCACCGCGAAGACCCGGGCGAGGTCGAGGGTCAGGTCGCGCTTCGAGAGGTCGATCGACGAGGCGGCGTCCGCGCCGCGAGGGATGCTCACCCGCGAAACTCTAGGCCAGTGGCCGGCCTGATCAGGCGAGCAGCAGCCTCCGCACCGCCGTGTCGAGGGTCAGTGTCTGAGCCACCTCGACCGAGGTGTTGTACACGCCTCCGAGCAGGCTCACGAAGCGGTCGCCTGTGAACTGCACGTATCCGACGGTCGTCCCGCCCAGCGCCACGCGATGAATGCCCGTGATGACTTCGACGACCGAGATGGCTGGGGCCTCCCGGGGATCCGCCACGTCGTTCGAGCCCGCCGAGCCTGCCGCTCCCGACCGGCCGGGTGCTTCGGCGGTCTCCGCCTGCGCGTATCCGCGATTCATGGGTGCCTCCTGTCCGCCCGTCATTGGGCTCACCGATGGGCCCAGTTGTACTCCACCACGATGAACGGAGAACTGCCAGGGGGTTGACCTGAGAGAACGGAATGTTCAGTCGTTCGAGCGATTCGGCGGTGCTGTCGTCGACGGGGCGAGTGTGGCACTGACCGCGGAGTCACCCGCGGCGGCTTCGGTGTGCTCCCGCAGCACGAGCAGGGTGTGGGCGCCGACGCTGCACGCGGCACCGGCGCTCAGGCTGTCGCCGTCGACGTGATCGCCCGCCGTGTCGACGATGACGTCCCAGCTCGTGCCGTGGTCGGCATCCGGGAGCACGAGGGGCACCGGTTGGTCGTGAGCCGAGTAGTAGACGAGGAAGCCGACATCGGCGAGGGGCCGGCCGTGCGCATCGACCCCGTGGATGCCGTGGCCGTTCAGGAACATCCCCAGCGTCCGCCCGAACCCGGCCTCCCAGTCCTCGGGACTCATCGCCGTGCCGTCGGGTTTGAGCCACTCGATGTCGGGCAGCGGTTCGCCCTGTCCGCGGGTGACAGGGCGGCCGTCGAAGAAGCGGCTGCGCCGGAAGGTCGGATGATCCCGCCGCAGCCGGGCGATCGCCGCGGTGAACTCGATCAGGGCCGTGTCTGCCTGATCCCAGTGCACCCAGGTGAGCTCGGAGTCCTGGGCGTAGCCGTTGTTGTTGCCCTGCTGGGTGCGGCCCAGTTCGTCGCCGTGCAGGATCATCGGCACGCCCTGGCTCAGCAGCAGCGTGGCGAGGAAGTTGCGCTGCTGCCTGCCGCGCAGCGCGATGATGGCCGGGTCGTCGGTGTCGCCCTCTGCGCCGCAGTTCCACGAGCGGTTGTCGTCGCTGCCGTCCTTGCCCTGTTCGCCGTTCGCCTCGTTGTGCTTGTCGTTGTACGACACCAGGTCGCGCAGGGTGAAGCCGTCGTGAGCGGTGACGAAGTTGATCGACGCGACCGGACGGCGCCCGGTGGTCTCGTACAGATCCGACGAGCCGGTGAGCCGGGATGCCAGCTCGCCGAGCGTCGACGGCTCGCCGCGCCAGAAGTCCCGCACCGTGTCGCGGTACTTGCCGTTCCACTCGGTCCAGACCGGCGGGAAGTTGCCGACCTGGTATCCGCCGGGTCCGACGTCCCACGGTTCGGCGATCAGTTTCACCTGCGAGACGATCGGATCCTGCTGCACGAGCTCGAAGAACGCCGACAGCTTGTCGACCTCGTAGAACTCGCGCGCCAGCGTTGCGGCCAGATCGAAGCGGAACCCGTCGACGTGCATCTCGGTGACCCAGTAGCGCAGCGAGTCCATGATGAGCTGCAGGGTGTGCGGATTGCCGGCGTTCAGCGAGTTGCCGGTGCCGGTGTAGTCCATGTAGTACTCGGGCTGGTCGTCGACGAGCCGGTAGTACGAGGCGTTGTCGATCCCGCGCATCGACAGGGTCGGGCCGAGCTGGTTGCCCTCTGCCGTGTGGTTGTAGACCACGTCGAGGATCACCTCGATGCCCGCAGCGTGCAGCGAGCGCACCATCCCCTTGAACTCCTGCACCTGCTGGCCGAGCGCGCCCGCGGAGCTGTACGCCGCGTGCGGGGCGAAGAACCCGATGGTGTTGTAGCCCCAGTAGTTGCTGAGGCCCTTCTGCTGCAGGGCGTCGTCGTCGACGAACTGGTGCACAGGCATGAGCTCGATCGCCGTGACGCCGATCTTCTGCAGGTGAGCGATGACCGAGGGATGCGCCAGCCCGCCATAACTGCCGCGCTGGGCCTCGGGGACGTCGGGGTGCAGCTTCGTGAGCCCCTTCACGTGCGCCTCGTAGATCACCGTGTCGGCGAGCGGCACCTTGAGCTGCCGGTCGTCCGACCAGTCGAAGAAGGGGTTGACCACGACGCCGTGAATGGTGTCGCGGCTCGAGTCGTCCGTGTTGATCTTCTCGGGGTCGTCGAAGTCGTACGAGAACAGCGACTGCCCCCAGTGGATGTCGTCGCAGACGGCTTTCGCATAGGGGTCGAGCAGCAGCTTGGCCGGGTTGAAGCGCAGGCCCTTGCTCGGATCCCACGGCCCTGAGACCCGGTAGCCGTAGCGCTGCCCCGGTTGCACTCCCGGCAGGTAGCCGTGCCACACGTAGCCGTCGACCTCGGTCAGCTGCACCGTGGTCTCGACGAGGTGCTCGTCGAAGAGGCAGAGCTCGACGCCCTCTGCTGCCTCGCTGAACAGGGCGAAGTTGGTGCCGTTGCCGTCGAAGGTCGCACCGAGCGGATACGCGGTTCCTGGCCAGAGCTGCATGCCATCGACGGTACCCGGTCGACGGCGCGGACGGCCTCAGACCGGCCCTTGCCAGGGTCCGTCCAGGTTGATGAAACAGCATGGTTCCGACCCCGCTGGTTCCGGTGTGAAGTTATCCACCGTGCAGAACGGCGACGTGGGTCCGCTCCATTTGAGGACGCAACCTGGCGTTCCGCGTGTGCACCGTGCCGCGCCCGACTCGAAAGTTCCGTTCTTGTTCAAGAAGTCTGCTTCCGCGCGTTCCCACCATCCCCTGATCGGTTTTTTGCGGGTCAACCGCACGGTGCTGTCCATTTCGGCGACCGCCTTTGCCGCCCTGGCCGTCGGCATCCATCAACTGCCTGCGCAGGCCGCGGCGCAAGAACTCGTCAATCAGGTGATCGGGGTGCAGAGCATGGCGGTCTCGACCGCGGTCGCGCAACCGGTCGATCTGAACCGCGACGCCTTCGAGGTCTCGAGCTATACGACGGTGCAGTGGCCGGTCGATCCCTCGAGCCCGGTCGCAAGTGGATTCGGCTACCGGGTCGCACCGTGCGCGGGCTGCTCGTCGTTCCACCAGGGCACCGACTTCGATCCGGGGCGCGGCACGCCGATCGCGGCGATCGCTGACGGAGTCGTCACCGAGGTGGGCGATCCTTCTGGCGGCCTCGGCGTGTACGCGATCATCCGCCACGACGTCGACGGCGTCACCTTCAGCAGCCTCTACGGCCACATGGAGCTGGGCTCGTTGCAGCTCGCCGTCGGCCAGACGGTGAAGCGCGGTCAGCTGGTCGGGCTGGTCGGCAGCACAGGAGCGAGCACGGGCGCACACCTGCACTTCGGCATCGAAGACGCCTCGGGCACCCTGATCGATTCGCTGGAGTGGATCCGCCAGTACGCGAACGTGCCGTACGCGCCCGCGAGCTAGCCTGGCCGGGTGACCGACTCGACCCTGCCTGCCCATCGCGAGCCGGCGTTGCGCCCCTATCGCGAGCGCGACCTCGACGCACTGGTCGCCGTGAACGACGCGGCGTACCCGGCGGTGCCGATCACCCCGGCCGCCGAGCTGGCCGAGCTGATCGGCATGAGTTCGATCGTCGTGGTCGTCGATGACGGCGCCGCGGCGGGCTTCGTGCTCGGGATGCCGCCCGGCCTGGCTTATCAGAGCGAGAACTACCTCTTCTTCGCGGCTCGCTCGCGAGAACTGGGCACCGGCTTCGTCTATGTGGATCGCATCGTGCTCGCGGCACATCTGCGCGGCCGAGGGCTGGGGCCGAAGCTGTACGAGGCCGTCTTCGCCGAGGCGCGCAGGGCGGGTGCCGACGAGGTGCTCTGCGAGGTCAACGTCGAGCCGCCGAACCCCGGCTCACTCGCCTTCCACTCCCGGCTCGGCTTCGTCGAGGTGGGTCGGCAGTCGACGAAGGGCGGCGCCAATGTCGTGGCGCTGCTCGCCGCGCCGGTCGTGGCGCGCCGCTAGGGATCAGGTCCCCGCCTCTGGCACGCTGGAGTCATGCCCTCCTTCGTCATCACGAGACTGGATGCCGGCCCTGAGGAGTTCTCGGCGGTGCTGCCCCTGCGGGCCCGCGTCATCCGGGTGATGCCCGGCTCGGACCGCGCAGACTACGTGCTCTGCTACGTGGAGCGGCCCATCCCGTTCCGCCCACCTGCCGGATTCGACCTGGCCCGCGTGCACCCCGAAGCCCTGACACGCGATGCGCGCGGCGAGCTGATCTCGGTGCAGGGCATCGTGATCTGCACCCGGCTGGTCGGCGAGACCTTTCGCAGCGGCATGAAGGATCTTGCGGTCAACATCGCGTACGTGATCGACAACAGTCTGACCCGTGAACCCACGGTCGACTTCGGCAAGCTCGAGTTCGCGGCGATCGGGTTCATCGACGACAGCCCCACCGATGTGCTCCTCCCCGGAGAAGCCGCCTAGCTCTCTCAGCGCGCGAACACGTCATCGAGCGTGACCGGCTGCAGCGCCCGGTCCCTGATGAGCTGCATGAGCTGATCGAACACGTGCGTCACCGGGTCGAAGTTCGCGTGCCCGATCACGATGTGCTGAGCCAGGAACCAGGTCTGCGCGAACTGCACCACCTGCGTTTCGGTGATGAGTCCCGAGTCGGACAGCGATCCGTACCAGAGCACGGGCTGCGAGTAGCCGATCGCCCGCGCCGCCTCGCGCACGTGAGCATCGAGATAGCCGTACGGCGGGCGGAAGTAGGGCGCGGCATCCACTCCGAAGGTGCTCCGGATGAAGTCGCCGCAGCCGCTCAGCTCGGCCTGGATGCGGCCGGTCGACAGCTTGGTGAGATCGGGATGACTCACCGTGTGGTTGCCGAGCTGCAGCTGGCCGCTCTCGACCAGCGGGCGCATCGCGGCGGCGTTCTCGGCCCACGACGGGAACTTCTTCGTGACGAAGAAGGTGAGCCGCATGCCGGTTCGGCGCGAGAGTTCCGTATAGGCCGAGACGACCTCGCTGCTCGCTCCGTCGTCGACGGTCAGGGCCATCAGATTCCCCTGCCCCGGCAGGCTGTACAGGGTCGCGCCCGGCAGAGCGACCTTCGTCAGCTGCGGGGGCTCGAAGTACGGCGGCAGGTTCGCAGCGCTCGGAATCGGATGCGGTTGGGCTCGGGGCGCGCCGATCCCACGGGGGTGCGGCGCGGGGAGCAGGCCGCCGCCGACCACGTCGCCGGCCGCGATCGCGCCGGCTCCCAGGCCCAGACCGAGCACCCCCAGGCCGACGCACGTGAGGAAGCGGCGACGGTCCACGTGGCTCCCTTCGGGTGGAAGGCCTGAGTGCCGACTCGGTTGGCGGTGCCGCACAGCCTAGCTAAGCTGGACGACGAACACGGGAGTCCGGTGTGCCGGGCTGAGAGGAAGCTGATCCAAGCTTCGACCGTCGAACCTGATCCGGATCATGCCGGCGCAGGGAGGCAATCGGGCGTCACCGCCTATCTCGAATCCCGTGCCCTCACTCACCTACAGAGAGGCACGTCATGTCAGCATCACCCGCATCCACGTCGGCACCCACCTCGCGGTCGAAGATCATCTGGCGATGGCGCGTCGTCGACATCGTGGTGGCCGCGGTCATCGGCGTCGCAGGCGGCGTCGTCTACTGGGCGTGGCAGTTCCCGGCGGCGGGATTCGCCGCGGCGCTGCCCGGTGTGCAGAGCCTCGGCTACGGCATCTGGCTGCTCGCCGGGGTGCTCGCCGCCCTGGTCATCCGCAAGCCGGGAGCAGCCCTGTTCGCCGAGCTGGTGGCGGCGATCGTCGAGGCTCTGGTCGGCAACGCATGGGGCGGCCCGATCACCTTCCTGTACGGGGTGGTGGAGGGTGTCGGCGCCGAGCTGATCTTCGCGCTGTTCCTCTATGCGAGCTGGCGGGTGTGGACCGCGATGCTGGCGGGCGGCCTGGCCGGGATCGGCGGCGGCATCCTCGACATCGTGCTGTACACGCCGGGTGTCACGGCTTGGTACATCACGGTCTATCTGGTCTGCTTCGCGATCTCGGGCGCCGTGCTCGCCGGGGTGGTGGGCTGGCTCCTCGTTCGCGCCTTGGTGCCGACCGGGGCGCTCGACCGCTTCGCGTCCGGCCGGCAACGCCCTTCGGTCTGAGGTGATGGTCTGAGCTCCGGGTCCGGATCGTCGACCCTGGCCGCCGCCGCGGTCGGGGTGCGAGCGCGCGGCTGGGGCTGGCGGCACTCCGGTCGGCTGGCGTGGGCGCTTCACGACATCGACCTCACCGTCGACGCCGGCGAACGCGTCCTGCTGCTCGGCGCATCCGGCTCGGGAAAGTCGACGCTGCTCGCCGCGCTGGCCGGGGTGCTCGGCGGCGACGACGAGGGCGACGACGCCGGCACGCTGATGGTCGGCGGCCGCGATCCGCGCGCGGCGCGCGGCGCGGCGGGGCTCGTGCTTCAGGATCCCGAGTCGCAGGTGATCATGTCGCGCATCGGCGACGACGTGGCGTTCGGCTGCGAGAACCTGGGCGTGCCGCGGGAGCAACTGTGGATGCGCGTGCGCGAGGCGCTCGACCTGGTCGGGCTGCGCCTGCCGCTCGAGCACCCGACCGAGGCGCTGTCGGGAGGCCAGAAGCAGCGGCTGGCCCTCGCCGGTGCCCTGGCCATGCGGCCCGGTCTGCTTCTGCTCGACGAGCCGACGGCGAACATCGATCCGGATGGCGTCCGAGAGGTGCGAGACGCGGTGGCGTCCGTGCTGGCCGGCACCGGCTCGACGGCGGTGATCGTGGAGCACCGGGTGGAGGCGTGGCTCGATGTCGTCGATCGAATCGTGGTGCTCGGTGCGGACGGCGGAATCGTCGCAGATGGCGACCCGCGGTCGGTGCTCGCGGTCCAGGGCGCGGCGCTCGCCGCCGCAGGAGTCTGGGTGCCGGGCCACGAGCCGCGGATCGCACGCCGGCCGGGGCCGGCCGAGCGTCCGATGCTGCTGACGGGGGAGGCGCTCACGCTCGCCCGGGTTCCCGGCCATCCGCTCGCGGCCACCGTGACGCATCCGCTGAATCCGACCGTCTCGGCGGGGCAGGCGCTGGCTCTGACCGGCCCGAACGGCTCGGGCAAGACGACCCTGGCGCTGACCCTCGGCGGGTTGCTGGCGCCGGCCGCGGGGGAGGTTCGCGCGTCGGAGGCGTTGACCGCGGGCGTCGGCCCGCACCCGATCCGCTGGCGCTCCCGCGACCTGGTGAGCCGGATCGGCTCGGTCTTCCAGTCGCCAGAGCACCAGTTCCTCGCGCCGACCGTTCGCGAGGAGCTCGAACTCGGGCCGCGAACACTGAAGCTGCCCTCGGCCGACGTTTCGTCGCAGACCGACGAGCTCCTGGCCCGGCTCGGGCTCGAGGCCCTTGCGGGCGCGAATCCCTTCACGCTGTCGGGCGGGCAGAAGCGCCGCCTCTCGGTGGGCGCGGTGCTCGCCACCCGGCCCCGAGTGCTCGTGCTCGACGAGCCCACCTTCGCACAGGACGCGCTGACCTGGGCCGCGCTGGTCGGGCTGCTGGAGCGGCTGCGGTCCGAGGGGGCGGCCGTGGTGGCCGCCACCCACGACCGCCTGCTCGTCGAGGCCATGGGCGCGAATGAGTTCGATCTGGCGGTGCCGGCGTGAGCGCGCTCTCCATGCCGTCGCGCCGCGGGGTCGCGGCGATCAACCCGGTCGCCAAGCTGGCGGCCTCGCTGCTGATCGCGGTGACCCTGGCGCTGTCGGTGGATGCGGCATCCGCGCTGACCGCGCTGGCGCTCGAGATCGTCCTCCTTCCCTGGGCGGGACTGAGGTGGGGCGCGTTCTGGCGCCGGACCGCTCCGGTCTGGATCGCGGCCCCTCTCGCCGGGCTCACCGTCGCCCTCTACGGCCGCGCGTCGGGCCAGGTCTACCTCGATTGGCTCGTCGTCCACGTCACCGACGGCTCGCTGCGGCTGGCCGTGGTCACGTCCGTGCGAGTGCTGGCGATCGCGCTGCCGGCCGTCGTGCTGTTCGCCACCGTGGATGCGACCGAACTCGCCGACGGACTGGCTCAGCTTCTGCGCCTCCCCGCTCGGTTCGTGCTCGGAGCCCTGGCCGCGCTGCGCCTGGTCGGATTGATGCGCGACGACTGGAGCGCGCTCGAGCTCGCCCGCCGCGCACGCGGCGTCGCGGACCGCGGCCGGCTTCGGCACCTCGCCGGACTCGCCTTCGCCCTGTTCGTCCTCTCGATCCGCCGGGGGAGCGCCCTCGCCACCGCGATGGAAGCGCGAGGATTCGGCGGTGACCTGCCGCGCACCTGGGCAAGGCCGTCGCCATTCGGAGCGCGCGAGGTGCTGCTGATCGTGGTGGGGGCCGGTCTCGCCGCAACCGCCGTCGTGGTCGCCGTGGCGACCGGTCAGTGGGTGCTCATTGGGCACTGACGCCGAAGTCCGCCGCGAGCCCGCGCCCGAGCTCGACGAGATCGCGGCCACGATCCGTCGGGCTGCGCGGGGCCGTCGCATCGTCGTGCTCATCGACGGCCGCTCCGGGGCCGGCAAGACCGTGCTGGCCGGGGCCCTCGCTCCGCGTCTGGACGCGCAACTGGTCAGCCTCGACGAGCTGTATCCGGGGTGGGAGGGGCTCGATGCCGGGTCCGACGCGGTGCACGAGACCGTGCTGCGCGCCCGCGACCCCGGCTGGACGCGCTGGGACTGGGCGGCCGGGCGCCCGGCGGAGTGGCATCCCCTCGATCCCGACCGCGCCATCGTGATCGAGGGATGCGGAGCGCTCAGCCGGGCCAACCGCGCCCTCGCCACCTTCGGCATCTGGATCGAGCGGGATGCCGCCGAGCGCCGCCGTCGCTCGCATGAGCGCGATCACGGGCGCTTCGACCGCTACTGGCAGCCATGGGCCGAGCAGGAGGACGCCTTCATCGCGCGCGAGCGTCCGGCCGCCCTCGCCGATCTGAGGATCGACGAGGGCGGCCCGGGCGGTTCGGTCACTCGCGGCTGAACGACAGGATGAAGGGTGACGCGTCGGCCTTGAGGGTGAGGGTGGTCGTGGTGCAGTGCGCGGCGAGCGGTGTCGAGCCAGGACCCTGGTCGGGGATGTCGAACGGGATGTTCGACGCTTGACCGCCGACCGTCACCGTGGTGTCGAAGGTGATGGCGTGGGTCCATCCGCTGAAGTCCATGGTGAGCGTGCTGCCGCTCGCCCACGCCCAGTTGCCGTGGCTGCTGCCGGACTGCACCTGCGTGATGACCATCGGCAGATTGCTGACCTGCGCGTTGAAGACGTAGGTGGCGCCGGTCGTGTAGGTCATCGTGCCGTCGCCCCCGACCTCCAGGGTGATCGGGCCCGTCCCGGTGACCGACGAGATCGGGATGCCCTTCGCGGAGAAGTAGCTCTGCATCTGATCACCGGTGCCCTGAACGTCGAGGTCCCAGGTGCCGGTGACGCAGCGGGTGTCGTTGCCGTGGGCCGAGGACGACGAGGACGACGACGATCCGGATCCGGATCCGCCGGGATCGCCCGCCCCGCCGGATCCTCCTGACCCGGCACCTCCTGTCGAGCACGCGGTGAGGGCCAGCAGGAGGCCGGCGGGGATGAGGACGAAAGAGGCGAGGCGGCTGTTCATACCATCACGACGCGCGAGGCCGGTGGTCGGGTTGACATCATGCCCAACCCAGTCGCTGAAGTTCCTCGTCGTCGAGCCCGTAGTAGTGGCCGATCTCGTGCACCAGGGTCACGTGCACCTGATCGCGCAGCTCGTCCATGGTGCGGAAGGCGTGCAGCATCGGCTCGCGGTAGATCACGATGCGGTCGGGCAGTTCACCGAAGCCGTAGCGCTCGCGATGGGTGATGGCGACGCCCTGATACAGGCCGAACAGGCTGAGCGATCCGTCTTCTGGCCGATCCTCGGTGACGAACACGACGTTCTCGATGCCCTCGACCATCTCGTCGGGCAGCAGGTCGAGCTCGTCGATCACCAGCTTCTCGAAGGCGGCTCTGTCGAGGTCGAGCACGATCAGTCCAGTGCTTCCACGAGCGCCCACTGGAGCTCGCCGAGCCACTGATACACGTCGGCCAGCTCGTTCTCGGGCAGCGGGTCATCGTCGTGATGGATGCCGAGGCGCTCCGCGAGCACGAGGCGCAGGTCGGTCAGCGCCGGCAGCCAGTGCTCGGCGTCATCCCGGGCGATGGTGAGGCGCTCCTCGTCGGACGACGCCAGCAGCGCGGCCGCGATCAGCCCCGAGTTCGCGCTCTTGCGCTCGACCAGGCCGTCGCGCGTGTACCGGCGGAACTCGGCAGCCGCCTCATCGTCATCCGGATAGGCGTTCGGGAAGAGCCTCGCCAGCGCCGGATCGCCGCCGAGGTCGCTGTCATCCAGTTGGTCGTGCACCAGCTCGTCGTACTGGGTGAGCAGCGTGGTGAGCAGCCGGCGTTCGGTCGGTGTCAACTCGATGAGCACGCCCGTGATCTCGGGCTCGATCCTCATGCGGCCCCCATCACGATGCCCGGTCGACGGTCGCCCAGAGGCCGTATTCGTGCATCGCCTCGGTGTGGCGCTCCATCTCTTCGCGTGGCCCGGTTGCCACGATGGCCCGCCCGTCGTTGTGCACCTGCAGCATGAGCCGCTCGGCCTCCGGCTTGCTGTAGCCGAAATAGCTGCGGAAGACGTGCGTCACGTACGACATGAGGTTGACCGGATCGTTCCAGACGATGGTCTGCCACGGCACATCCGCCGCGACCTGCGAGCGCGTCGTGGTGTCGCGCTCGAGGTCCGTGCTGGACAGCACGGGCGACGAGGCGACGAACATGGGGTGGATGACGGGACTCGAACCCGCGACATCCGGCACCACAAGCCAGCGCTCTACCAACTGAGCTACAACCACCATG
>Ga0068855_100000950_pt1 | contig 36069 bp, 27 predicted proteins | sample KBSCornC52_FD_66592 | JGI IMG/M metagenome (GOLD analysis project Ga0068855, IMG submission 66592) | Corn rhizosphere microbial communities from Kellogg Biological Station, Michigan, USA - KBS Corn C5-2 | ecosystem: Host-associated > Plants > Roots > Rhizosphere > Soil ...
AGATAGTAGAACCCGACGAGGCCGCTGACCGGGCCGTGATCGTAGAGCAGTTGGAATTCCTGGCTGGTCTGCTCGTTGCGGTAGATGCCCGGCACGTCGACGTCGGCCGCGGGCAGAGCGTCGAAATCGATCGGGGTATGGGTCACGTCCTTGCGCCAGGTGCTGATCGAGCGAAGCGTCAGGCTGTCGCTAAGCTTGGCCGTGGCGTTGATCGCGAAGCCATAGGCCTCGATATCCTGCTTCGGGTCGTCGAGGTCGCCCTGGGTGTCGAACACCTTGGCCAGCACCGGCGTCCCGCTGAGGAGGCCGGGGATCACCCGATGGCCGCCGCGCGGGTTCGACTTGTCGCGGGTATAGTCACCCGAGAAACGGATCAGCACCGGCTCGCCGTGGCCGCCAAGCTCGAAGGTGCCGCGCGCGGCCCAGAGGTCCTTGTTGTAGTTGTCGAGCCCGTTGGTGAGGTTCTTGCCGAAGCCGCCGCGGTACAGGCGCACCACCGAACCGCCCACGCGCATCAGGTCCGAAATCGGAGTGGAAACGGTGAGCACGCCCTCGGCCTGGTTGTAGGTGCCATAGGTGGCACGGGCCCGGATCGACAGGTCTTGCGGCAGGGCGCGGGTCACATACTTGACCGCGCCGCCAATGGTGTTGCGGCCGTAGAGCGTGCCCTGCGGGCCGCGCAGGACCTCGATCCGTTCGACATCGTAGATGTCGAGCACGGCGGCTTGGGGGCGATTGAGGTAGACGTCGTCGAGATAGATGCCGACGCCCGGCTCGAACCCGGAGACCGGGTCCTGCTGGCCGATGCCGCGGATGAAGGCGGAGATGGTCGAGTTCGTCCCGCGCGAGGCTTCCAGCGTCACGTTGGGCGTGCTCTGCGCGAGGTCGGTGATGTCGAGCGAGCCCGACTTGGTCAGCTGGTCGCCGAGAAGCTGGTCACCGCCACGGGCACGTCGACCAGGCGCTCCTCGCGCCGGCGGGCGGTGACCACAATGTCCCCGTCAGCGGTATCGACGGCACCAGCACTTGGGGCAGCGGCGGCAGGTTGCTCCTGCGCCAGTGCCGGGGTCAGGCCCCAGCCGCTACCGGCAAGAACTGCTGCCAGGACCAGGCTGCTGGACCGATTGGATAAGGTGCGCCGCTGCAACATCCCACGTCTCCCTTTGCGCGTGTGTTGACATGGGTGTTACCCTAACATGAAAGGTGGTTCAACTTTCATTATTTGCCCGACTGCGCGAAATCGGTTAGGTGTTGCACAATGACCACAGGCCCTGACTCGCCATCGCCTGCCGACAAGACCCCGCGGACCGAGCGGGGGCGGCGAACCTTAAGGAAATTGCTCGATGCAGCGGCGCAGGAGTTCGGTGAGAAGGGCTTCCACCAGGCCTCCATCACGTCGATCACCCGCCGCGCGGGAACGGCGCTTGGCAGTTTCTACACCTACTTCGATTCCAAGGAGGAGATGTTCCGGGCCGTGATGGCCGACCTGTCGGGCGGCGTCCGCGAAGCCGCGCGCGAGGTGCTGTCGAACGAGGGCGATGCCTTCGACAAGGAGCGGGCGGCGCTTGCCGGATTCCTGCGCTTCGTCGCGCAGCACAAGGAGATCTACCGGATCATCGACGAATCGGAATTCGTCGACCCGCAAAGCTTCCGCCGCCACTACGAGAGCACCGCTTCGCGCATCCACGAACGCCTCCTCGCCGGGAGCGCGGCGGGCGAGTTCCATCCCGACGTGTCCGAGGCCCACGCCTGGGCGATCATGGGGATGAACGCGTTCCTCGGGCTGCGCTATGTGGTCTGGGGTAAGGAGCTGGGCCCAGATCAAGTGGCGGAGATCGCCAATGGCATCCTCCGGGCCGGTATCGCCGGTGGCTCCACGCCGCCAGCCTAGCTCCAGTTGTCAGCGCGCCTGATCATCATGGGCGTGCATGCGACCAGATTCGCCTTGTTCCCGGATCAGATCAGGCATGCAACCGGACTGCAGCCGCGATGGCGGCGGGCGTCGCGGGGTCGTCGATCGTGGGCGGGATGGTGAAGTCCTCGCCTGCGGCGATCTTGCGCAGGAGGTTGCGCAGGATCTTGCCCGAGCGGGTCTTGGGCAGCTGCGGCACGACGATGGCGGTCTTGAGCGCGGCGACCGGGCCAAGCTCCTGGCGGACCGCGGCGAGCGTCCGGGCCGGCAGGCCGTCATCGTGCTCGAACCCGGCCCGCGCGACCACGAAGGCCACCGGGACCATGCCCTTGAGCGCATCTTCCGCGCCGATCACCGCGCATTCGGCGACGCCCTCGGTGGCGGCGACGATCTGCTCCATCTGCCCGGTGGAGAGGCGGTGGCCGGCGACGTTGATGATGTCGTCGGTCCGGCCCATGATGTGGACGAAGCCTTCCTCGTCGATGAAGCCGGCATCGCCGGTCTCGTACCAGCCGGGAAAGCCCGCGAAGTTCTTCGCGTAGCCCGCCGCGTTGTTCCACAAGGTGCGGAAGGCGCCGGGGGCGAGCGGGGCCTTGATGGCAACCGAGCCGCTGTCCCCGATGGCCACCGGCTTGCCGCCCTCGTCGAGCACGGCGAACTGGAAGCCGGGGACGGGAAAACCGGCGCTGCCGCGCTTGCGCCTCAGATCGCCGAGGGCGAAGCAGGTGGCGATGGCCGGCCAGCCCAGCTCGGTCTGCCACCAGTGGTCGATCACCGGCAGGCCGCTGTGCTCCTCCAGCCAGGCGATCGTGGCCGGATCCGCGCGCTCGCCGGCGAGGAACATCGCCCGGCACTGGCCGGTGCCGATCTCCTTGAGGAACCTCGCGTCCGGGTCTTCCTTGCGCACGGCGCGGATCGCGGTGGGCGCGGTGAAGAAGGCCTTCACATTGTGGCGCGCGATGGTCCGCCAGAAGGTGCCGGGGTCGGGCGTGCCCACCGGCTTGCCCTCGAACAGCACGGTCCGCGCGCCGACCAGCAGCGGACCATAGACGATGTAGCTATGGCCCACGACCCAGCCCACGTCGGACGCCGCCCAGAAGGTATCGCCGGCGCCGATCCCGTAGATATTGGCCATCGACCAGGCGAGCGCCACGGCGTGGCCGCCGTTCTCGCGGACCACGCCCTTGGGGGTGCCGGTCGTGCCCGAAGTATAGAGGATGTAGAGCGGATCGTCGGCTGCCACCGGCACCGGGGCGGGCGCCGGATCGGCCGCCGTCTCGGCGCGCAGGCCGGCCCAGTCGCGCCAGGCGTGATCCTCGGCGCGCAGCTGCTCGCGCTGGAGCAGGACGACCGCCTTCAGCCGGTGCTCGGCCAGCTCGAGGGCCTCGGCGACGATGGGCGCATAGGCGATCGTGCGCGTGCCTTCGATCCCGCAGGAGGCGGTGAGGAGCACCTTGGGGGTCGCGTCGTCGATCCGCTTGGCCAATTCCAGCGCCGCGAAGCCGCCGAACACCACCGAATGGATCGCCCCCAGCCGCGCACAGGCGAGCATGGCGAAGACGGTTTCGGGGACCATCGGCATGTAGATGATCACCCTGTCGCCCTTGCTGACGCCCAGCCGTGCCAGCATGGCGGCGACGCGGCCGACTTCCTCGAGCAGGGCATTGAAGGTCCACGAGCGGACCTGCCCGGTCACGGGGCTGTCATAGACGAGCGCCTCGGCCTGGCCGCGCCCCGCTGCGATGTGACGATCGAGGCAATTGTAGCAGGTGTTGAGCGCGCCGCCGGGGAACCAGCCGCCGTCGCCGGCCATGGCGCGGGCGGGGAGGGTGGACCAGTCCACCGCCCGCGCCGCGGCCATCCAGAACGCTTCCGGATCGCTGATGCTCTCGCGAACGGCCTGTTCGTAGGCTGCGCTCATCTCTTGCCCCTATCGGTATGTCTTGCTCAGGACGACCAGCGTGGGATCGCCCTCGAACGGCTCCGGCGTAAAGCCCTTTTCGCGTTCGAGCTCGATCGCCGCATGGTTGTCGCGGCTTTCGATCGCGATCACCCGGCGCACCCCGCGGCGCGCCGCTTCCTGGCCGAGGAAGTCGAGCATGGCCCAGCCCACGCCCTGGCCCTTGCAGTCGTTGCGCACGGAAATCGCGACCTCGGCGGTATCCAGCGCATTGTCGCAGGCCAGCAGGCCCGAGGCGATCACCGCCCCGGCCGCATCGAGGCCGAGGAAGCTTTCGGTCCGGAAGTGGTCGGCGTGGATCAGGGGTTCGAGCTGTTCGTGGCTGACGTGCTCGCCCGCCACGAGGAAGCGGAAGCGGCGATCCTCGTCGCTGACCTGGTCGAAGAAGGCGGCCAGGGCCGGCTCGTCGCGCTCAGTCGCCGGACGGACCGCGATGGTCTTGCCCGAGCGGGTGGGGAGGGTGACGAGGGTATCGGGATCGGACATGGTCGTTGCTCCTTCGGGGGATGCGCCGCCGCTAGGCCCGGGCGGTGCGCCGCGCCTTGATCCGGGACAAGAAGTCGCGGAGTTTCAGGGCGCGGCGCATGTTTTCCGCCCTACTCGTCGATGTTGCGCCGGTGGGTTTCAGGCAGGAACACCAGCCCGATCACCACCGTCGCCGCGGCGACGATCACGGGGTACCAGAACCCGTGGTAGATGTTGCCGTTGGCCGCGACCATGGCGAAGCCGATCGCCGGCAGCAGTCCGCCGAGCCAGCCGTTGCCGATGTGGTAGGGCAGGCTCATCGAGGTGTAGCGGATGCGGCTGGGGAACAGCTCGACCAGCATGGCCGCGATCGGGCCATAGACCATGGTCACCAGCAGCACGAGGTAGAACAGGATCCCCACGACCTTGGGCTTGTTCATCTCGTCCGGGTTGGCCTTGGCCGGATAGCCGACCTTCGACAGCGCGCCGACGACGGCTTCCTTGGCCGGGGTCGCCGGCTTGCCGTCGGCGGCGGGCTTGGCCGGAGCGGCCGGTGCGCCGATGACCTTGGCGGTGAAGGCAGCGATTGCGGCCTTCTTCTCGTCGCCCGAGACCAGCTTCGGATCCGGAGCCACGATGGTCTCGCTGCCGATGGTGATCGAGGCGATCGTGCCCGCCGGGGCGGCGACGTTCTCGTAGTTCACCCCGCCCTTGGCCAGGGCGTTCTTGACGATGTCGCAGCTGGTCGTGTCGAACTTGTTCGCACCCACGGGGTCGAACTGCGAAGAGCATTCCGCCGGGTTCGCCGTCACCGTCACCGGCGCCGTCGCCAGGGCCTTGGCGAGCGCCGGGTTGGCGGCCTCAGTCAGGGCGTGGAAGGCCGGGAACAGGGTCAGGGCGGCGAGCGCGCAGCCGGTCAGGATGATCTTCTTGCGGCCGATCTTGTCCGACAGCCAGCCGAAGAACAGGAAGAACGGCGTGGCGCAGGCGAGCGCGACGATGATCAGGGTATTGGCGGTGAGGCCGTCGACCTTGAGCATCTTCTCGAGGAAGAACATCGCGTAGAGCTGGCCGGTGTACCAGACCACCGCCTGGCCGGCGATGGCGCCGAAGAAGGCGATCAGCACGATCTTGAGGTTCTTCCACTCACCAAAAGCTTCCGACAGCGGCCGCTTCGACGAGGTGCCCTCGTCCTTCATCTTCTGGAACACCGGGCTCTCGTGCAGCTTCAGCCGCAGCCACAGCCCGACGCAGAGGAACAGCCCCGAAACGAGGTAGGGCACGCGCCAGCCCCAGGCCTTGAACGCGTCCTCGCCCACGCCGGTCACCGGCGAGCGCACGAGGATCACGATCAGCAGCGCCATGGCGAGGCCCGCCGTAGCGGTGATCTGGATCCACGAGGTGTAGAAGCCGCGCTTCCCCTCGGGCGCATGCTCGGCGACATAGGTCGCCGCGCCGCCGTATTCGCCGCCCAGCGCCAGGCCTTGGCACATGCGCAGGAGCACCAGCATGATCGGCGCGGCCACGCCCGCCGTCTTGTAGGTCGGCAGGCAGCCGACGAGGAAGGTCGAGAGGCCCATGACCAGCAGGGTCACGATGAAGGTATAGCGCCGGCCGACCATGTCGCCGATCCGGCCGAACACCAGCGCGCCGAACGGACGCACGATGAAGCCGGCGGCGAAGACCAGCAGGGCCATGATGAACGAGGTCGTCGGGTTCAGCCCGGTCAGGAACTGCGCGGCGATGATCGCGGTCAGCAGGCCGTAGAGGTAGAAGTCATACCACTCGAACACCGTGCCCAGCGATGACGCGGTGATGATCAGCTTTTCGCTGTGCGTCGCCTGGTGGTGTCTTGGTAAGGCGGAAAAGTCGTCTGCTATGTCCAGTTGGCTCATGGCCCGTCTCCTTCTTCTCGTTCCGTCAGAAGCTGTATTTCGCGGCAAATTCGACCCTGTCGAGTGTGCCGCTTGCCCCGCTCACCAGTTCGCGTGAACCGTGGCGGTATTCGATACCGAGATCGATCTGCTTGACCGGCGACCAGAACAGGTTCGCCGCCGCGCTCCAGGCCGACTTGTTGAGCCCGGCGAGGCTCGCCGCCGTGAGCGACTTGTCGTAGGTGACGTGCTGGAACGACCCCATCACGTTGACCCGCAGCTGCGGCGCGACGGTGACATGCGCCGAAGCGAGGGCGGCCAGCACGGTCACGTCGGTTAGCTGGTTGGTCGCCGGATTGTAGACCGCGTCGGGCGCGAAGTTCAGGCCGACATAGCGGCCGATGTCCTTGCCGTAGGCAGCGATGAAGCGCACGTCGCTGGTCTTCTTGGCGTTGAGGAACAGCTTGCCGCCAAGGCTCGCGCCAAAACCGGTGGCGGTCACGCCGGAGCCGGTCGCACCGGCGGTGGTGACGTTGTTGACGAGGGCCGCGCCGGTGCTTTCGCCCCGCACTTGGCGGACCAGCCCGGCCAGCGCCACTTCGCCGCGCTTGCCCGTATAGGTCAGGCGGGCGGCGAAATCGGGCATGTGGTCGGTGCCGCTTTCGAGCGTGGTCGTGCCTCCCGCGGTCACCAGCGCGCTCTCCGGGTTCTCCACCGAGACGGCGAGGGTCACCTGCTTGGAGAGCGGCGCGGCATAGCGCACCAGCGGCTGGCGGACGAAGACCGTGCCCTCCGCACCGCCGACGTAGTCGGTCGTCTCGGGCAGGGCCCCGGTGTACTGGAAGGTCGTCCAGTCCTGGCCGAGGGTGAAGCGGTCCACCTGGACGTAGGCCCGGCGCAGGCCCAGCGTATAGCCGTTGGTCGTGCGCTGCGAGCCGCCGCCGGTGACGTTCTGGGCGGCGCTGGCGGTGACCTGGAAATCGGTCTCGAGGTAGCCCTTGACCACGTGGCCGGCGACCTGCGTGTCGAGGTTCAGCCAGAGCCGAGTCTGCTTGGCGGTGAAGTCCTCGCCGTCGAAGCTGCGACCGCCGACCGTGGTCGGGATGGTCTGCGGCAGGTAGAAATCGCGGCCCAGCGTGTTGGTGGCGACCGAGCCGTTCGAGAAGTGGCTGTGGGAGCCGACCATCTTGAGATAGCCGCCGAGCTTGATCGTGGTGCTGCCGGAGCGGAAGCCCTCGGCCGGCGCGGTCGGCCGCGCTTCGAGCGCGGCGACCTTGACGCGGGTCTCGCTGGCCTGGGCGGCGGCGGCAGTGGCTTGGGTGGCGGCTGCCTGCGCCGCTTGCGCCAGCTGCGCGTTGCTCGCGCGCTCGCTCGCCAGTTCCTGCCGCAGCTCGGCAACCTCGGCGGCGAGCGCGTTGAGCTTCGCCTCCAGCGCGTCCTCGCGCGGCGAGGCATGGGCAATGCCCGGCGCGGTCAGCGCGCTGGCGCCCAGCAGGATTGCCGCAATCTTCCTCTTACCCCGTGTCATGAACCCCTCTCCATTTTTCAGCCTGTCTTCGGCAGTGGAGAGCATCCCGTCTGAAGGCCTTCGCTAACAGCCCGGCCAAGGTCGATCATCTGCGACCTTGGTCTAGTGCAGCGCCGTCCCGGGATCGGCTACGGAACGGCAAAATGATTGGAAGAGGAGGCTGGAACATGGCCGAAGCCGTCTATCCCGTACCCGCCGACTGGGCCGAAACCGCCCATGTCGATGCCGCGCGCTACGCCGAGATGTACCGCCACTCGGTCGAGGATCCCGACGGCTTCTGGCGCGAGGAAGCGCGCCGGATCGACTGGATCAGGCCCTTCACCCGGGTCAAGGACACCTCCTACCACGCCGCCGATTTCCGCATCCGCTGGTTTGATGACGGCACGCTCAACCTCGCCGCCAACTGCCTCGACCGCCACCTCGCCACCCGTGGGGATGACGTGGCCATCCTGTGGGAGCCCGACAGTCCGGCCGATCCCGAGCGGCGGATCACCTATCGCCAGCTCCACGAGGAAGTCTGCCGCTTCGCCAATCTCCTGAAGAGCCGCGGCGTAGGCCGGGGCGACCGGGTGACGCTCTACCTGCCGATGGTGCCGGAAGCGGCGGTGGCCATGCTCGCCTGCGCGCGGATCGGGGCTATCCACTCGATCGTCTTCGCCGGCTTCAGCCCCGAGGCGCTCGCCGGCCGCATCACCGATTGCGACAGCCGGATCGTCGTCACCGCCGACGAGGGCCTGCGTGGCGGCAAGAAGGTCCCGCTCAAGGCCAATGTCGACGAGGCGCTCGGCCATTGCCCCGAGGTGGACACCGTCATCGTCCTCAAGCGTACCGGCGCCGCCGTCGGCATGGTCCCCGGCCGCGATATCGACTGGCACGAAGGCGTGGCGGCCCAGTCCGCCGATTGCCCGGCCGAGGAAATGAATGCGGAAGACCCGCTGTTCATCCTCTACACCTCGGGTTCCACCGGCAAGCCCAAGGGTGTGCTCCACACCACCGGCGGCTATGCCGTCTGGGCCTCGATGACCCATCAGTACGTGTTCGATTACCGCCCGGGCCAGGTCTACTGGTGCGCGGCCGACGTCGGCTGGGTCACCGGCAATTCCTACGTGGTCTACGGCCCGCTGATGAACGGCGCGACCACGGTGATGTTCGAGGGCGTGCCCAACTTCCCCGATCCCAGCCGGTTCTGGCAAGTGGTCGACAAGTTCGGCGTGGAAATCTTCTACGGCGCGCCCACGGCCCTGCGCGCCCTTATGCGTGAGGGTGACGATTGGGTGAAGCGCACCAGCCGCCAGTCGTTGCGCGTGCTGGGTTCGGTGGGCGAGCCGATCAATCCCGAAGCCTGGGAATGGTACCACAAGGTGGTGGGCGAGGGGCGCTGCCCGATCGTCGATACCTGGTGGCAGACCGAGACCGGCGGGGCGATGATTACTCCGCTGCCCGGCGCGACCGACCTCAAGCCTGGCTCGGCCAGCAAGCCGTTCTTCGGCGTCCAGCCCGCGCTGGTCGACAACGAGGGCAAGCCGCTCGACGGCGCGGCCGATGGCTGCCTCGTCATCGCCGATTCCTGGCCCGGCCAGATGCGCACCGTCTGGGGCGATCACGATCGATTCTTCCAGACCTACTTCTCGACCTTCCCCGGCCTCTACTTCACCGGCGACGGCTGCCGCCGCGACGAGGACGGCTATTACTGGATCACCGGACGCATCGACGACGTGATCAACGTCTCGGGCCACCGCATGGGCACGGCCGAGGTGGAGAGCGCGCTGGTCGCCCACCCCAAGGTGGCGGAGGCCGCAGTCGTCGGCATGCCGCACGACATCAAGGGGCAGGGCATCTATGCCTTCGTCACCTGCAATGCCGAGGTCGAGCCCGACGAAGCCCTGCGCAAGGCGCTGGTCCAGTGGGTCCGCCACGAGATCGGGCCGATCGCCACGCCCGACGTCATCCAGTTCGCCCCCGGACTGCCAAAGACCCGGTCTGGCAAGATCATGCGCCGCATCCTCAGGAAGATCGGCGAGAATGACGTTTCGAATCTAGGTGATACCTCGACCCTTGCCGATCCGTCCGTTGTCGATAATCTGCTCGCCAATCGATCACAGGCGGCAGAACCGGCATCACCACGATCCTGATTGCGGATGACCATCCCCTGTTCCGCCGGGCGCTCGCCGTGGCGGTGGGGAGCGTCGCGCCCGATGCGCGGGTGGTGGAAGCCGGAACCCTCGCCGCCGCTGCCCGCGCCGCCGGGGAAGCGGCGGACCTCGGCCTGATCCTGCTCGACCTGAAGATGCCCGGGGCGGTTGGCTATTCGGGCATCGCCCTGCTCCATGCCGAGCGGCCGGAGGTGCCGATCCTCGTCGTCTCCAGCGCGGAAGGGGCCCAGGCGGCGGAGGAGGCGCGGGCCTTCGGGGCGATCGGTTTCCTGCGCAAGGACAGCGACCTTGCCGAGATCGAACAGGCCATCGCCGCCGCGCTCGGCGGCCGCCGGCCCGCGCCGCAGCCCGCCAGCGCCGAGGACGAGGTGCGCCGCCATATCGCCTCGCTCACACCAACCCAGCTCAAGGTCCTGCTCGCCGTGCTCGACGGCAAGCTCAACAAGCAAATCGCCTGGGACCTCTCGATCAGCGAGGCCACGGTGAAGGCGCACATGACCGCGATCATGCGCAAACTCGACGTGCAGAACCGCACCCAGGCGGCGCTCGTCGCCCGCTCGCTGGGCCTAGATCTCCGCCACTGAGGCAAGCAGGGCGGCAAAGACCTCGGGCGGCACGGGCTTGGCCAGCACCGGCACCCGCAGCGCCGAGGCCAGTTCGTTCAGCGCGGCGTCGGCCTCGGCGGTGACGATCGCGCAGGGCAGGGTGGGCTGCCCGCGCTTCAGTTCGGCGACGAGGTCCAGCCCCGACTCGCCTCGGTCCAGCCGGTAGTCGGCCAGGACCAGGTCCACGCCCACCGCGGCTTTCCGGGCTTCGGCAATGGTCGCCGCGCCGCGGACCTGATGGCCCATGGCCTCGAGCAGGGCCGTGGTCGCCTCGACGATGCTCTGCTCGTTGTCCACCACCAGCACGGTCAGCGGCCCGCCCGCGGCCCGCGCCGGGCGCGCCGGGGCGGGTTCGGCGACCACGCCCTCGTGGGCGGGCAAGGCCAGGCTGAACCGGCTCCCGCGCCCCGGGGTGGAAGCCACATCGATCCGCCCGCCCAGCAGCCGCACGATCCGGTCGGCGATGGCCAGGCCCAGCCCCAGCCCCTCGGCTTCCACTTCGCCGACCCTTGAAAACTCGGAGAAAATGAAGTCGCGCTGGTCTTCCGGGATGCCGACGCCGGTATCGATCACGTCGATCCTGAGCTCGCCGCCCCGTCGCCTGACACCGAGCACAATGCCGCCCGCAGGGGTATAGCGCACGGCGTTGACGAGGAAGTTCTGGACGACAGAGCGCAGCAGCGCGCGGTCGGTGTGGACCACGCCGCTGAGCGGACCGAGGCGTAAATCCAGCCCCTTGGCCGTGGCCATCGGCCGGACCACCTCGGCGATGTCACGCAGGAAGGGCGCGAGTGCAACGGCCTCGCAAGAGGGTTGCACGCCGCCTGCATCGAGCTTGCTGATATCCAGCAGCGCCCGCAGCAGCTCTTCCGCCGCGACGATCGCCCGCTCGATCCGCTTGACCGGCTCTACCGAGGCGAGCGAGCGGTCGCGTTCCAGCGCGGCGGTGAACAGGCGGGCGGCGTGGAGCGGCTGGAGCAGGTCGTGGCTGGCGGCGGCGAGGAAGCGGGTCTTGTCCTGCGTCGCCCGGGCGAGGCGCTGGTTGGCATCGCTCAGCTCGCGGGTGCGGTCGGCCACCCGCGTTTCCAGTTCGGCGAGGGTGCGTTCGAGCTCGGAGCGGACGCGGGCCTCGTCGGTGATGTCGCTGAAGCTCATCACATAGCCGCCGCCCGGCATTGGCCCGCCGACCGTCTTGATAACCTTGCCGTCGTGCCGCCGCCGCTCGAAGCTGTGCGGGTGGCCGCGGCGCATGTGGTCGAGGCGCTTGGCGACGTGGTATTCGACATCGCCCGGTCCGAAATCGCCGGCCTTGGCATTGTGGCGAATGAGGTCGGCGACAGGCACGCCGACCCGGATCAGCCCGGGCGGATAGTCGAACAGGTCCTCGTAGCGGCTGTTCCAGGCCTGGAGGTTGAGATCGGCGTCGATCACGCTGATCCCCGCCTCGATGTTCTCCAGCGTCGCGGCGAGCAGGCTGCGCGAGAAGCGGAGCGACTGGCCGCCTTCGTCGAGCAGGCGGGTGACGTCGGCGAGGCTCATCTGCCCGCCGGCGAGGGCCGAGGCGACGAGGGCCCGCGCGGAGGAGGCGCCGACCACCCCGGCGATCAGGCGCTGGGCACGGCCGGCGGCGCGGCGGTCCACCGGCTTGCCGGGGGTCGCATCGGGGAATTCCTGGGCCGCGCGTTCGGCCCCGACGAAGCTGGCCGTCAGCTGGACGAGGTCGCCGAGGTCGGTGACGCGCCGGTCCGAGCGGAGCAGGCGGGGCAAGCGGCTGGCCGGGGCCTTGCGGGCGGCGATGACCGCGTAGAGCAGCAGGTTGACGCCGAGGCTGGCGACCACGCCGTGAACCACCGGGACAGCCCGGCCGATGCCGAACAGGTGGAGCGGATCGAACGGGCCGGAAGCCAGGGCCTGCAGCAGCCCTTCGGGGAGGACCGGGGGCAGGCCGAGGGTCCAGGCCCAGAGCACGAGCCCGGCCGAAAGGCTCACCCGCGCCGCCAGCGGATCGAGGTTCTTGCGGTAGGTCGCGATCAGCAGGTGCGGGGTGAACTGGGCCATGGCCGCGAAGGCGACGATGCCGATCGAGGCCAGCGAATTGCGGGGCGAGACGGCGAGCGCCCAAAGCAGCGCGAGGACGATGATGAAGACGACCGACCCGGCGCGGACCTGCAGCATCCGCCGGCCGATCTCGCCCGCCGCGTCCCCCCCGCGCTGGAGCACGGCGGCGAAGACGAAGTCGTTGGAGACCATGGTGGCGAGGGCCACCGAATCGACGATGACCATGGCCGCCGCCGCGCTCATCCCGCCGACCAGCGCCACCATGGCGACCCACGGGTGATCGCCAGTCAGCTCGGGCAGGAGCAGCGGATAGAGATCGGCGGGGTGGCCCGGCAGCAGCACCGAGCCGGCGAGGGCCACCGGCAGGACCAGCAGGGCCATGGCGGCGAGATAGCCGGCGAAGCCGAAGCGGGCGCGGCGCAGGTCGTCGGGCGCCTGGGCCTGGATCAAGCCCATGTAGAACTGCCGCGGCAGGGCGATCACCGCCATGGCCGAGACCAGGCACATGACGACGAATTCGAGGCTGAGCCGCGCCGGCGCGAAACGGGCGCCGAAAGTGGCGAGGCCCGCCTCGAAGCGGGCGGCGGGGACCGCGGCGAGCAGGCTGACGGCGAAGACGGCCACGACGGCGAGCGCCAGCAGCTTGAGCACCGATTCGAAGGCGATGGCGACGAGCAGCCCCTCGCTGCGGCCGGCCTGCTCGAAGCGGCGCGCGCCGAAGCGGATAGCGAAAAGGGCGAGCAGGCCAGCGGCCACGATCATCGCGGGTACGGCAAGTTCCGGCCCCGAAAGGGTGGCGAGCGCATTGCCGATCGAGCGCAACTGCAGGGCGATGTAGGGGATCGTGCCGCACAGGGCGATGGCGGTGACCAGCCGCGCCACCAGCGGATCGTGGCCGAACCGCGCGGCGATGAAGTCCGATACGGTCATCGCCTTTTCCTCGGCGACGGCCCGCGACAGGCTGGTGAGGAACCGCGGCGCGGCAATCAGGAGGATGACCGGCGCGATGTAGATCGGCAGGTAAGTCCACCCGTCGCGCGCCGCGGCGCCGACCGCTCCGTAGAAGGTCCAGGAACTGCAGTAGACGCCCAAGGCGAGGGTATAGGCCAGGTGGCGCTGGCGCGGCCGCAATCCCTTGTCTCTACCCCGCGCTTCCACGGTTGCCGCCACGACGAACAGCACCGCGATCATCGCCAGGGCCAGCAGTGCGGCCTCAATCAGCTGCATCGCCCCTCCCCGACGATATCCTGGAAAGGCGGGATGCAAATGCAAACGCAGTCAAGTGTCAACGGCCAAAACGCCACCTGCCTGAACTGGACCCGCGAGGACCAACCCGATCTCTATTTCTACGAAATGATCCAGCATGCCGCGAACGGCGTCGACCGCGCGCGGACATGGCAATGGTTCAGGAACGACAAGTGCCACCAGCGCACCCTGATCGACGAGCGCCGGGTCAGCGCGACTGGAAGGGATGGACCGACACCACGCCCCCGCGCGATTGACGCGCATGGGGCCGTTGCGAAAGCCTGCTGCCGCGAACCCATGACTCCAAGCATGGTCGCCTGGATCTGGACGCCCGGTCCAGATTAGTGGCACCACCTCAGATTGGCTTGGTGACGCTGAGCACGACAATCAGGCCGATGAATACCCACAGCAGCAGCAGGACAGCCGTGGCCCGCCAGTAGGTCGCGCGGATCACCGCGTTGGTCGCGGCGTTAGGCCCGTCGCGGGCCATGATTGCCCAGGTGCGGAAATGGCCGATCAGCGCGAGACGGATGCCCACGCCGCTGGCGATCACCCCGGCGAACAGGGCCAGTTTCACGCGCAGCCAAGCCGGCATGTCCCAACTGCTCCCGATCAGGCTGGTGGCCACTGCGACGAGCACAGCCATCAGCACGTAGCGCGAGGCGCGGTCGATCAGGGCCAGCCGCTTGCCCAGCGGAGCGTGGCGCATCCGATGGACGGCCTCGACGAAACCGAGCCAGAGCGCGGTGCCGATCCCCGCAATCGCCGCGGTCTTCTCCTCGCCGGGGACGAAGCCGTACAGTGCGGCCAGGGCGAGGCCGAGGCCGGCCTGCAGGACCAGAGCGTAGCGGACATGCTGGTCGACGTGCATGACGTGGTCCATCAGCCGGCTGCGCTCGGCGAACGGCATGTCCTGCGCGTAGCAGACGAAGCGGTAGGTGCTGTTGATGACCAATTCCGAGCCCAGCCAGTAACCCAGCACGGCGATATGCGCGACGAGCAGGATCTGGATCAGCATTCCTCAAGGCTCCTGGCGGACGAGTTCGGTGAGTTCATAGGCGGTCCGCATGTTACCGCCCACCCCGGCCTTCAGCAGGATCCTGTCTCCTGTGCCCCTCGCGACCAAGGCCGGCGGTTCAAATTCGCATCGACGATCGACCGGTCTCTGCGGAAGCTGCTGATCGGGCTGACCAGAGCCGATCATCCACAACCGCCAGCACGGCAGACGGTCGGGACTCAGTAATCGGCCGGTCGGGACTCAGTAATCGGCGATCAGGTTCGCTGACTAGCTCGGCGGCTGCAGGGCCCGGAGGAAGGCGCTTTCGCCGCCGAGCTGGCGGCTGAGCGACAGAGCGGCCGAGCGCATCACGTCGCTGTACTCTTCGGCGCGTTCCGGTGAGAGCCGGTTGCAGGGGCCGGCAAGGACAAGCGCTCCAAGGAGTTGGCCGGCGCCCTGATAGACCGGGATCGAGAGCGAGGCGACGAGCGGATCCGTCTTGCCTTCGCTGTACAGTGGCAACCTGAAGGGAAGCTTGTGTTCGCCGTTGTCGCCGAAGCTGCGCAGGACGACTGCCGAGGAGGCATCGTCCATCGGGCGGACTTCGCCGGGCTGCTTGTGGACGCCGAGCTGGTGCGGCGAGTTCACCCGGTACTGGCAGAGGCGATAGCTGCCATGGCGGATATAGATCGAGGCGGTCTCGCCCGTCAGCTCCACCAGCGACTGCAGCACCGGGATGACATAGTGCTCGACCTGCATCGCCTCGGTGTAGATCAGGTTCAGCCGCGAGATTTCGGGGCCGAGCCGGTAGTTGCCGTGGATGTCCTTCACCAGGTAGCTGGCGTCAATCAGGGCGGCGGAAATCCTGAGGACCGTGCTCTTCACGATCCCGGTACGGCGCGCGATCTCGGCGAGGCTGAGCTCCTTGTCGCCGCGCTGGAAGCACGAAAGAATGCTCAGGAAGCGGTCCGCGCTGGCGCGGCCGGGAACACTCACTTCGGTTTCAACCTTCATGTCCATCGGATAAGGCGGCTTTGCTCAAAAGTATAGCGGCGGGCGAGTTCGATTGCGGCGCGCGCGGCCTCAGAACCCATACAGCGCCGTTGGATTCTCGACGAGAATACGGTGGCGCTCTTTCTCGTCGGCCGCCCAGATCGCGACATGGTCGATGAGGTTGGCGTCGTCGGGCAACTTGCCGGTCTGCCCGCGATGGGGCCAGTCGCTACCCCAGACGAGCCGTTCGGGCGCATCGGCCACAAAGGCCCGCGCATAGGCCATGAGGTCGGCATATTCCGGCGGGCCGGAGCGGCTGGAGATGTAGGGGCCGGAGAGCTTGACCCAGGTGGTGCCGCTCGCCAGTCGGCGCCTGATCGCATCGAAGCCGGGGGCCGCGGGGCCGCCGGTCGGATCGGGCGAGCCGAAGTGGTCGATGACGACCGGCGTGGGCAGCCCGGCGATGACGGGCTCAAGCTCCGCGATCTGCGCGCCCCGCGCGTAGATCTGGATGTGCCAGCCGAGGTCGGCGGCGATCCTTGCCGTTTTCTGCAAGCGCGCCGCATCGGTCTTGCCCCAGGGCTGCGGCGAGACGAAGTTCATGCGGATGCCGCGCACGCCGAGCGCCGTCCAGCCCTTCAGGTCCGCGGGCGGCGCGTCGCAGTCGATCACGACGACCCCGCGCGCGCTCTTGCCGAACTGGTGGAGGGCATCGAGCGTCGCCGCATTGTCGGCGCCATAGGTGGAGGGCGTGACGACGACCACACGCTCGGTGCCGATCCGCGCCTGGAACTGGCGATAGGCGGCGACGCTGGCATCGATCAGCTTCTCGCCGCGCCATCCGGGGGCGGCCTCGAACTGCGGTGAGATGATGTGGATGTGGCTGTCGCAGGCCCCGGCGGGAACCCTCGACAGGGGCCGCGCGGTCCCGACCGAGAACGGCGAGGCCAGGCGGGCCGGCGCGCAGGCGGCGACCAGCGCCGAGCCGGCCGCACAGAGCATGGAACGTCGTGAAAGCGTGTCGTTCATGGCAATTTCGCAATCGGCTTGCGGTGCGCCGGCCGGGACAGGTCGGTCAGCGCATCGCGCAGGAGAATGGGTCGGGGCGGGCGGATCGGGCTCGCGCAAGGGCAAGCCCGATCCGCCCGGTTCCCCGGATCAGGACCCGAAGTCGCCGCGCTCTTCCATGCGGGCGCGGCTGCACAGGCGATAGACTTCCTCGTAGCGCAGATAGGCGTCGCGGCCGACGAGGAACGGGTTCGGCCCGCCCTTGCCCACCCTGGCGAGGCGCGCGTTGAGATTGTCGGTGTCGCCGTGGATCGCCAGCTCGACGTCGACGTTCTCGCGCGAGGTCGCCTCGGCAAAATGGTCGATCGCCTGGAGGAAGATCTTGCGGTCCTTGACCTTCTGCGGGAAGCCGTTGCCGCCCCAGAGAGCCGCGTTGTGCACCACGCCCTTGGCCGTGACCGGGAAGATGAACGAGAAGGTGCCGGGGGTGTGACCGGGGGTGAACACGCTGGTGACGCGCTCGCCGCCGAGGGTAACCACGTCGCCGTCGTTGATCACCATGTCGCGCGCCGGGATCGGCGACTTGGTGCTGGCCGGCATCTTCTCGAGCGCGGCCCAGGCGGGCTCGCTCATTGCGATGCGGGCGCCGGAGAGGCGCTTGATCAGCGAGGCGCCGCCGTAGTGATCGAAGTGTTCGTGGGTGATCAGGATGTACTTGATCCGCGTCGAATCGAGGCCGAGCTTGCGCAGCCCGTCGATGACGTAGCGCTGGGCATCCTCTTCGGTGGTCTGTGCATCGATCAGGATGATGCCTTCGGGCGTATCGATCGCCCAGCTCGAGACATCGGCGCTGCCGACGAAGTAGACGTTGTCGAAGACCTTGGTCGGAGCCGGCGCGGCCTCGCCCGAGACGACGTGGCCGCCTGAGGCGTAGCACCGGAACGACACGGTCGTCGGCCATTGCTTGCCGGCGACGTCAACCGCCATCTCCCCCAGCGCGATCGCGGCGGGCTTGGTCAGCCTGGTTTCGCGCTTCAGTTCCGCGTAGGTGCGGACAGGCTTGGGCAGCCGGCGCACCTCGTCGGCCTGGCCATGCGCGGCAGCCGCAAGGCCTGCCACCGACAGGGCGAGCCCTGCAATGGAAGCGGCGATCAGCCGGCGGCGGCCCGAGCCTGGATTGGTGTCTGCTTTCATCGATCCTGTCCCACTTTCTGTTGTCTCCGGCTCAAGGAAATGGAACGCCGATGCAGGCATTCGTCCTCCAGCGGCCGCATTCCTAACCCGGCGATTTTTAATTTGCAACACCGTTGCGTTTTATGTAGAGGGCCCGGACCGCCACAGAGCGGAGCTGGAGAGGAACCGCCGCGTGGCATCTGCCGAGCTTGAACTGTCGACGATGCGCAAGGTGCGCTGGCGCCTGCTGCCGTTCCTCATCGTCTGCTACCTCTTCGCCCTGATCGACCGCACCAATGTCGGCATGGCTGCGCTGCAGATGACCGACGACCTCGGGCTGACCAAGTCGCAGTTCGCCTTCGGCGCGAGCCTGTTCTTCTTCTCCTACTTCCTGGTCGAGGTCCCCAGCAACATCGCGCTCGAACGCTTCGGCGCACGGCGCTGGATCGCGCGGATCATGATCACCTGGGGCCTGGTCTCCGCGGCCATGGCCTTCGTGAAGGGCGAGACCTCGTTCTACGTGCTGCGCTTCATCCTCGGCGCGGCCGAGGCCGGGTTTTTTCCCGGCATCATCCTCTACCTGACCTACTGGCTGCCGACCGAATATCGCGCCCGGGTAATGGCCCTGTTCGCGATCGGCATTCCGATGGCGAACTTCATCGCCTCGCCCGTCTCCGGCCTGCTGCTGACGCTCGACGGAGTGCTCGGCCTGCGCGGATGGCACTGGCTGTTTCTCGTCGAGGGCATTCCGGCCACGCTGCTCGGCTTCGCCTGCCTTGCCCTGCTGCCCGACCGCCCGCGCGATGCGAAGTGGCTGTCGGCCGAAGAGTGCGCCTGGCTCGAGAATGCGGTGCAGGGTCCTGCCCCGGCCGGCGCGGCGCCCGCCGTGTCGAAGTGGTCGGTGTTCCGCTCCTGGCAGTTCTGGGGCTTCGTCATCGCCTGCTGCGGCGCCTCGGCCTCGGGCTCGGTGCTGGGCGTATGGCAGCCGCAATTTCTCAAGTCGTTCGGGTTGACCGACCTGCAGACCGGCCTGCTAAATTCTTTCCCCTACGGCGTCGCCACCCTGGCGATGATCGCCTGGGGTCACAGCTCCGATCGTACCGGCGAGCGGCACTGGCACACGGCGATTCCCCTGCTGCTGATCACCGCCAGCACGCTGCTCATCTCGATCCCGACCAGCCTGCTCCCGGTCCTCGTCCTGCTCACCTGCAGCCTGTGCGGCGCCTACTGCTTCAAGGGCCCGTTCTGGAGCCTGGCCTCGGGATGGCTCACGCCGCAGACCGCGGCCGTGGGCATCGCCGCCATCAATGCCACCGCCAACCTCGTCGGCGGCGGCCTGATGGTGAACCTCTACGGGTGGGTCTACGACGCCACCAAGAGCTACGCGCTTGCGCTCATGCCGCTCGCGCTGCTGACCCTGCTCAGCGCCATCTCGATCCTCATCATCTCGCGCCGCACCCGCTCGACTGGCGAGCCGTTCGTCGCGCCCATCGCAAACTGACACCAGAAAATACGACTTGGAGGGCTAATTCATGAAACTCGATCTTCAGCGTTCGACTTCCGCTTCGGCGTCGGCCATCGCGCTGGCACTTGCCATGCTTTCCGCCCCGATGGCCCACGCCCAGGCGGCCGATCCGGCCCCGGCTGCGACCCCCGGGAGCGACAGCGCCGATCCGGCCAGCAGCGAGCCGCTGATCACGGTTACCGGCTCGCGCATTGCCCGCGCCGGCTTCACCACGCCGACCCCGGTCACCGTCATGGACACGGAAAGCCTGACCAAGGCTGCCCCCTCGACCCTGGCCGAAGCCCTGCGCGAACTGCCCGCGCTCACCAACACTTCGGGCCCGCAGCGCAACTCGGGTACGACCCAGGGCGGCCAGAGCTTCCTCGACCTGCGCTCGCTCGGCGCGCCCCGCACCCTGACGCTGCTCGACACGCGCCGCGTCGTGTCGACCAACCTCACCGGCAGCGTCGACGTCAATATCATGCCTTCGGGGATCATCCAGCGGGTCGAGGTCGTCACCGGCGGCGCCTCGGCAGCCTATGGTTCCGACGCCGTTGCCGGTGTCGTGAACTTCATCATCGACAAGAAGTTCACCGGCCTGAAGGGCGAGATCGACAAGGGCATTTCGCAGTACGGCGACAATTCCGAAACGCGCGCCACGCTTTCGGGCGGGCTCGACTTCGCCGAAGGGCGTGGCCATGTCCTCGTCAGCGGTGAATACTTCAAGAACGACGGCGTCCCCGGTGGCGCGCGCGACTGGGCGCGGCAGGGCGTGGCCCTGATCAACAATCCGGCCGCCCCGCCGACCTTCCTCGTCAAGAACAACGTCCTCACGGTCGGCACCTACGGCGGCCTGATCACCACGGGCACCGGCGGCACGGCTGCGAACAACGCGCTGTTCAAGGGTATCCAGTTCCTGCCAGGCGGCGTGGCCGCGCCCTACAATTTCGGCACCTGGACCACGAGCACGCAGCAGATCGGCGGTGACGGCGTCCAGTCTGAACTCGTGCAGGAAATCAACCGGCCGCTCGAGCGCGGATCGGCCTACGGTCGGATCAGCTACGACCTTTCCGACAACCTGACCCTCAGCGCCGACGTGCTCTATGGCCGCTCGGTGTCGGACGTGGTCAACTCGTTCAACCGCCGCCAGACGGCCAATCCGCTCAACCTCAAGGCCGACAACGCGTTCCTGCCGGCTGCCCTGCGCACCCAGATGGCATCGGCCGGGGTGACCGGGTTCACCTACCTGCGGTTCTCGCGCGAAGGCGGGATGGTCTACACCCACGTTGACAGCGCCACCCTGCGCAGCTCGATCGGCCTCGACGGCACCATCGGTGCCCTCAAGTGGAATGCCTATTACCAGTATGGGCGCACCACCCAGAACAACGAAGTCCGCAACGACGAAATCACCGCGAACATGAACCTTGCGGCCGATGCGGTGACCGTGACTGCGGGCAACGTCGGCACTTCGGGTCTGGCGATTGGCTCGATCGTCTGCCGTTCGACCCTGACCGCCCCCACCAACGGCTGCGTGCCTTTCAACGTCTTCGGCGAGGGTTCGCCCTCGGCCGCGGCGCTGGCCTACACGCGCGGCACCAGCCGGTCCGATGCCGTCCTGCGCCAGGACGTCGCCGCAGCCTCGATTTCCGGTCCGCTGTTCGACGGCTGGGCCGGCCCGATCAGCTTCGCCACCGGCGCGGAATACCGCAAGGAGAGCGTGGTCCTGACCACCGACGCGCTGTCGCCGACCGGCGCCTTCCTGTTCGGCAATCCCACGCCGTGGACCGGCAAGAACAACGTCAAGGAAGGCTTCCTCGAATTCGTCGTGCCGCTGCTCAAGGACAGCCCGCTCGCCCGCGAGCTCGAACTGAACGCCGCCGCCCGCATCACCGATTACAGCAACAGCGGCACGGTGAAGACCTGGAAGGTCGGCCTCAGCTGGCGGCCGGTGAACGATCTGCGCCTGCGCGGCACGCGCTCGCGCGACATCCGTGCGCCCAACCTGTCCGAGCTGTTCCAGGCGGGCCGGCAGTCGACGACCTCGTTCACCGATCCGTTCAACAACAACACCCAGGTCTCCGGCGTTCCGCAGATCAACATCGGCAATCCGAAGCTGACCCCAGAGTTCGCCGACACCCTGACCGTGGGCCTGGTCTACAGCCCGTCGTGGCTTCCGGGCTTCAACGTCTCGGTCGACTATTATGACATCAAGATCCGCGATGCGATCGGCACCATCACCTCGCAGACCGCGATCAACCAGTGCAAGGACGGCGTGACGATCGCCTGCGCCCTCTTCGAAAAGACCGGCAACACCTACACCAAGTTCTTCTCCTCGCCGATCAACCTGGCCGCGGCCGCGACCCGGGGCGTGGATATCGAAATGGCCTATCGCGCCACGCCCGCGCTCACCGTCCGGGCGCTGGTCTCCTACGTCGGCAAGCAGATGACCCAGACTCCGGGCGCAGCCCCGCTGGACCGCGCCGGCGAAGTGGGCGTTAGCCCCTTCCCGCACTGGCGCGGCACGGCCCAGGTCAACTACGATGGCGAGCATGTCGGCGGGTTCCTCCAGGGCCGCTTCATCGGCGCCGGCCGCTTCGACGTGACCCGCGATCCGACCGTGGTCGACCTGCAGAACATCCCCGCGCAGTTCTACCTCGACGGGCAGATCAGCGCGCGGATCAAGGCCGGCGGCAACAACTACGAGCTGTTCCTCAACGTCCGGAACATCTTCAACAAGCAGCCGCCCTTCACCCCGCAGAATGGCAACATCCCGGTGCCGGTCAACACCTCGCTCTACGATGTCATCGGCCGCACCTTCCGCGTCGGCTTCAAGTTCCGCATGTGATCCAGGACTAGCATTCAGATGACAGGTTTCAGAGTGATGCAGCGCGAGCGGTGCGCCGGACCGGACGATGTCGCCCGGTTCCGCGACCTGCCGGTCGCGAACATCAGCGACGTGATGAACCGGATGAGCGCAGGCGGGGCAAACCTGCGCCCATACCACCGGCAGGGCGTGCTCGCCGGTCCGGCGCTGACGGTCCGCACGCGGCCCGGGGACAACCTGATGGTGCACAAGGCGCTCAACATGGCCGCGCCTGGTGACGTGATCGTGGTCGATGCCGGCGGCGACCTCACCAACGCCATCATCGGCGAACTGATGATCGCCTATGCCAAGGTCCGCGGCGTGGCCGGTTTCGTGATCAACGGCGCCGTCCGCGATCTCGGCGCGATCGCGGCGGACGACTTCCCGGTCTTCGCCGCCGGGATCACGCACCGGGGCCCCTACAAGGACGGCCCGGGCGAAGTGAATGTCCCCATTTCCCTCGGCGGCATGGTCGTCCATCCCGGCGACCTCATCGTCGGCGATCCCGATGGCGTGGTCTCCGTTCCGCTCGACCAGCTCGACGAAGTGTTCGGCAAGGCGAGCGTCAAGCACAAGGCCGAAACCGCGCAGCTGGCGGCCATTGCGGCGGGCACCAACGATCGCACCTGGGTCGATCGCGAGCTGGCCGCACGGGGCTGCAGCGGTTTGGGCGAGGCCGGCTGATGGCCACTGTCGCGATTTTCGGTACCGCCATCGCGCCCAAGGCGATGGACTTGGCGCGCGACGCCGGCCTCAGGGTGGTGACGACCGACCGCTACCTGCAGGGGGCGGAGCTCGAGGCGTTCATGGTCCGCGAACAGCCCGACGCCGTGGTTCTCCGCCTTGGTGCGGTTACCGACGCGGCCATGACCGCCGCTCCCAACCTCAAGATCATCGCCAAGCACGGGGTCGGCTACGACACGATCGACCTCGATGCCGCGAACCGCCGCGGCATCCTCGTCAGCATCGCCACCGGGGCGAACGCGATCTCGGTGGCGGAACATGCCCTGGCCCTGATGCTCGCCGTCGCGCGCGGTATCGCACACCTCGATGCACGCATCCGCAGCGGGCACTGGGACAAGGCCCGGTTCCTCGGCACCGAGCTCAACGGCAAGACCCTGGGCATCGTCGGCCTCGGCGCGATCGGCCGCCATCTCGCCGGCCTCGGCAAGGCCCTGGGCATGGATGTGCTCGTCTTCGATCCGGTCCTTGCCGAAATGCCCGAGGGGATGCGCCGCGCTCAATCGTTCGAGCAGGTGCTCGATCAGTGCGATGTCGTCAGCCTGCATTGCCCGCTGAACCCGTCGACCCGCAACCTGATGTCCACCGACCAGTTCGCGATGATGAAGCCCGGCGCGATCCTCATCAACACCGCCCGCGGCGGCCTCGTCGACATCGACGCGCTGGGCGCGGCGCTGCGCGATGGCAGGATCGGCGGTGCCGGGCTCGACACCTTCCCGGTGGAGCCGGCGGTCCTCCCGGACGACTTGCGGGACCTGCCGAACCTAGTCGTCAGCCCCCACGTCGGGGCTAGCACGGTGGAAGCCGGCGAGCGGGTCGGGCTGACCGCGATGAAGCAGGTGATCGATTTCCTGTCAGGACGGGAAGTCGACGCCCACTATGTCGTCAATGACGCGCCGAGACGGCTTGCGGGACCAACTCTGCCCACTGCAGCTTGAGGCGCATGGATGCGGTAAGTCAGAGGCCCTTTGCAAGACCTGCTGCTACCCACCGGCACCTTCGTCCCCATACCGGAACAACCCGTGCTCTGGCTCACAGTCGGAGCAGGCAACCCGGGAGCCGGCTATCCTTGCCTGTGTCAGTTGGCCGCCGCCGAGCCATAGTCGGCCGCGGGCGATGACAGCCAGGGCTGAGTTCCAGTTCGGATCGGGTGGCTTGCAGGCCGGTTCAGGGTTGACCGGCGCCCTCGCCCCGGGCGAATGCAGGATGTTGGCGGATGGCCGCCGCCCTGGTCGTCGGGAGGAGTCTGGGGGGTGGATATAGCGGATTACATCGTCGTTGGCGGCGGCAGCGCAGGATGCATTCTCGCTAACCGGCTGTCCGAGGATCCAAAGACCACGGTCAATCTGGTTGAGGCTGGGGGTGAGGGCAAGGGCTTCTGGGTCGACATGCCGGTCGGCGTCGTCAAGCTCGTCGGCAATCCCAACACGGATTGGTGCTATCTCACCGAGCCCGATCCATCACTCAACGGGCGGCAGCTGTTCTGGAACGCCGGCAAGATGCTCGGCGGCTCAAGCGCGCTGAATGGCCTGGTGTATATTCGCGGACAGCGCGACGATTACGATGCGTGGGAGAAGCTTGGCTGCGCCGGGTGGTCGTTCAACGAGGTGTTTCCCTATTTCCTCAAGGGCGAACACTGGGAAGGGGAGGCCGATTTCCAGTCGCACGGCCGCAATGGCACCCTCTCCGTGGCGCCCTTGCGCAGCCCTCATCCGCTCGAGGACGCATACATTTCCGCCTGCCGGAACTATGGCCTGCCCTATCTTGAGGACTACTGCGGGGGCAACATCGACGGGGTTTTCCGCGGAGTCACCAATCAGCGCTGGGGACGCAGGTGCAGCGCCGAAAAGGCGTTCATCGAGCCGGTGCGCAATCGCCCCAACCTGCATATCCTGACCCGAACGCAGGTCAGCCGCATCGAATTTGAGGGTCGGCGCGCCGTCGGGATCGAAGGCACGCGCGCGGATGGCACGCCGGTACGTTTGCGAGCCCGGCGGGAGATCGTCCTCGCGGCGGGCGCAACGCAGTCGCCGGTGCTTTTGATGCGCTCCGGCGTGGGACCTGGGTCACACTTGGCGGAGCACGGGATCGACGTCGTCGCGGACCGCCGCGGCGTCGGCCAGAACCTGATGGAGCATCCCGCCCTCAGCCTGAAATGGCGCATCAACCGGCGCTCGCTCAATCACGAACTGCTGTCGACCTACCAGCAGGGCCGGTCCTTCCTGCGCTATCTGTTCCAGGGGCGGGGGGCGATGACCTCGTCGTTGGGCTATGTCATGGCTGGCCTCAAGACCCTGCCGGACATGCAGCACCCCGATGCCATGATTTTCTTCTCGAGCTTCGTGATGGACCCGTCCAAGCCCTCGAGGACCCCCGGTCGGGCGTCGCTCTATCCGCTGATGAAAGACAATGCGACCGCGGCGAGTACATTCGTCAATCGCCCCTACAGCCGCGGGCAGATCCGCCTGCGCAGCGCCAGGCCCGAAGACCATCCGATTATTGCGCCCGGCCTGCTGGGCGACGAGCGCGACGTTGCCACATTGGTCCGGGCGGCCAAGACGATCGAGGCCATATTCGCCAGCCCGGGTCTGGCCGAAATATGCGAAGCGCCGCTCTACGAGCGCCCGCAAACCGAGGCGGAATGGGTAGAGCTCGTCCGCAATTTCACCGGGCTCGGCTGGCATGCCAGCGGGACCTGCCGGATGGGAGGCGACGCTGACGCCGTGGTCGATCCGCGGCTCAGGGTCAACGGCGTGCACGGACTGAGGGTTGTCGATGCGTCGATCTTCCCGGTCGTGCCTAGCACCAACACCAACGCCCCCGCGATGATGGTCGGCGAAAAGGGCGCCGACATGATCCGCCAGGACCAGCAGGCCGGGCAGCGGGTTCGCGAGCCTGCCTAGCCCGCGGGAGGATGTGCAGAACCATGGGAGGGACTGTCAGACGTCGACGAGTTCCAGCGCGCTGTTGGGGGCGTCCTACAGGCTGCCTAGCTCGTAGTCTCCCGCCAGTGTGGTCCGCTGCATCACAGCCGGGTATCGTTCCAGCTCAGGGTGACCACGCTCAGCACGTCTTTCGCGGCTAGGGCGAATACTGAGGTCATGAACCGGTGAACTTGTCCGTTCCTGCGGCGAGGTTTGCCCTTGGTTCGGGGATCGCGCGCGGGAGCAGACTCGCTCCATGAGAGACGTCACTCGACCACGGCACAACCAGAGGATTGATCTTGCGCACCCGCTTCACCGAGCTGTTTGGCATTGAGCACCCGATCGTCCAGGGAGGTATGCAGTGGGTGGGTCGGGCTGAGCTTGTCTCGGCCGTGGCCAATGCCGGGGCCCTGGGCTTCCTGACCGCCCTGACCCAGCCGACGCCAGAGGCACTGGCCAAGGAGATCGCCCGGTGCCGCGACATGACCGATCGTCCCTTCGGTGTGAACCTGACCCTGCTGCCTTCGATCAATCCGCCGCCCTATGCGGAGTATCGTGCGGCGATCATCGGGAGCGGGATCGGCGTGGTCGAGACAGCCGGCCACAATCCGCAAGAACATGTTGCCGACTTCAAGGCCCACGGGATCAAGGTAATTCACAAGTGCACTGCCGTGCGCCATGCGGTCTCGGCCGAGAAAATGGGCGTTGATGCCATTTCGATAGACGGGTTCGAATGCGCCGGACATCCCGGCGAAGATGACATCCCGGGCCTTGTCTTGATCCCCGCCGCTGCGGACAAAGTCAGCATCCCGATGATCGCGAGCGGCGGTTTCGGCGATGGCCGGGGTTTGGTCGCGGCACTGGCGTTGGGGGCGGAGGGGATCAACATGGGCACCCGCTTCTGTGCAACCCGCGAGGCGCCCGTCCATGACAACATCAAGCAGGCGATCGTCGCCAACGACGAGCGGGCCACCGAGCTGATGTTTCGCAGCTATCGCAACACCGCGCGGGTGGCGCGTAATGCCGTATCGCTCGAGGCGGTGCGCATCGAGCGCGAAGGCAAGCCGTTCGAGGCGATCGCGCATCTCGTCAAAGGTGCCCGCGGACGGGAGGGCCTGGAGACCGGAGACGTTGATCATGGAGTGTGGACTGCCGGTCTGGTCCAGGGCCTGATCCACGACGTGCCCACTGTCCGCGAGCTGGTAACGCGGATCATGGCCGAGGCTGAGGACATCGTCGGCCGGCGGCTGGCCGGAATGGCTGCGCAATAGCTCGAATGGAGGAGAAAAATGGTGAACACTTGGAGCACGCCGCTGATAATCGAGGCCGCAATTTCTCCCTTGCGAGTTCTGGGAGAAACCCAGGTCTTCACCACGGAGGAATTGATCCAACAGGCGAGATCCTGCTTCGCCGTCGGTGCCGGCATCGTCCACCATCATCATGACTTTGCGCTCGACGTGGCGGGGACCGCCGACGAGATGATGCGGTTCGGGCAGGGCGTGCTTGCAACCTATCCCCACGCCTTGTTCTATGGCGACTATGTGAACGCCTCCGCCTTCGACGAGAAGATGGGCCACCTGCCTGTGCTGGAGCAGAGCAACACCTTGCGAATGATTGCAGTTGATCCGGGCGTGGCGTCATTCGGCGGGCTCGACGATGACGGTCTGCCGTTTACCCTGTTCACTCCGTGGACCACCTTCGAAGAAGCCAATCGCCTCGCCGACTATGCGAAGCGAATCGGAGTTCCGCTGTCGGTGGGAGTGTTCGAGCCGGGGATGCTGCGCTGGGCGGTGGCCCAGGCCCGCCGCAATGGCTTGCCGGCGGGATCGCTCGTCAAGCTCTACCTGTCCGGTGACCGCGATCCGTTTCGCCCGAACCGCGCGGCGTTCAATGCTGGTCTGCCGCCCACGCCGGCGGCCATCGAAGTTCTGCTCGAAATGCTGGGCGACTGTGGCCTGCCGTGGCAGGTGAGCGTGCTTGGCGGCGTGATTCACGAGATGCCGCTCGCCCGATACGTAATTGAGAAAGGCGGCCACATCCGGACCGGTGTGGAAGACGCGGGAGGGCTGACGGACGCTACGAACGCCGAATGCGTCAGCGCCGTCCAGGCTATTGCCGAAGCGGCCGGCCGGCCGGTCGTGACCGGGGCGGATGTCTTGCGCACGCTAAAGGGCGAGATGACGGAGTGACCTTGTCTGGCCGCGGTCAAATCAACGAGAGGATCGCCGCCGCCACAGCTTCCGGCGCCTCCTGCGGCAGGTTGTGGCCGATGCCGGGTAACGCCCGCGCCTCCCACTGAGCCACAAACCGCTCGTCGCGATCGGGCGGAGCCATGGGGAAGGCCCCGGCGCCGCCATAAAGGGCTATTGCAGGCACTGCGATGCGTGGCTGGTCGCGCTCAAGCCGGGTGGCGAGGTCTCGCAGCGAAGGATCACCGGCAACGAGGCCGGAGCGGTGGCGGTACGAGTGCAGTACGACGTCCACGAAATCAGGACAGTCGAATGCCTCGGCCGACTGCGCGAAGGTTTCTTCGGTAAAGCGCCACAAGGGAGACCACAGCCGCCACAGCAGCCGGCAGAAGCCTCGGCGGTTTGCTTCGAGCATCGCCCGCCCACGCTCGGTGTGCAGGTAGTACTGGTACCACAGGACGTGCTCCATCTCCGGCGCAAGTGGCTCTGTCGCCGGCGGGCCGAACAAGTTGTAGCCGCCGCCCGTAACGAGCCCACGGAACAGTTCCGGCCGCACGGCGGCGGCGACGCAGGCGGCGCGACCGCCCCAGTCATAGCCGGCGACCACGGGCTGGTTGAGGCCCAGCGCTTCGACAAGATCGATCAGGTCAGTTCCCAGTACGGCCTGTTCGCCGGAGCGCAGCGCCTGGGGATGATGGAACCGGGTGGGGCCGAAGCCCCGCAGGTAGGGCACGATCACTCGTAGCCCGCGCTCGACCAAAAGCGGTACGACCTGGTCATAGGAACGTGGTGAATAGGGGAACCCGTGAAGCAGTACGACCGGCCTCGCCGTCGCCGGCCCATGCTCCTCGTAAGCTAGCGCAAGTCGGGGCGTTGCCACCATCCTGACCGAAGCAGGGGAGGGCGCGGCCAGACCGGAGCCGTCAGCCAAGGTGATAGTCTTCTAGCCGCGCCTCGCGGATCGATTCATAGGTGCGCGAGGGGCGCATCGGGTTGTTGACGATCTGCCGGCCATGTTCGTTGATGTAGTATGAGCGGGCGCCTTCCATGCTCCAGATGCAGCCGTCCTGCAGGGAATCGAGCTCGGCATTGTAGGCGTCGAACACCTCGCGGCGGCATTCGACCGTACGGTGACCGCTTTCGATTGTCTTGACGATGCAGTCGAGCGAATAGCGCACCCACAGTTCGAGCCAGGCGAACAGGCCACCGGATCGAGCCTGCATGTTGGGGCCATAGACGATGAACATGTTGGGAAAATCCGGCATGGTCACGCCGACATAGGAGCGGGCTCCGTCTTTAGCCCAAGCCTGCTCCAAGGTGACGCCGTTCCGGCCGGTATAGCCAACGGGCCAAAGGTAGCGCTCGGCTTTGAAGCCGCCAGCAGCGACGATCATGTCAAGCTGGTGTTCCACCCCGTCCGCCGTCAGGATGCCACGCGGCGTGATCCGTTCGATCGGTTTGGTGACTAGATCGACGTGCGCTTGCTTCAGAGCATCGAACCAGCCGTTGTCGACGACCAGCCGCTTGGCAAAGGGCGGCCACTCAGGCATCAGCTGCGCCGCGAAGTCGGGATCATCGGGGAACTCGGCCAGAATGGTCTCGCGGATGTTTGCGCGCAGGAGGTCATTCTTGCGGCTCACCAGGCCACCGCTGGCCTGCCACTCCGGGTCGATCTGCTGCAGGGCACCGTCGTCGGAGAACATTGTGTAGAAGGTGTTGAAGCAGTGCCAGTTCCAGTAGTGTGGGACGTTGTCCAGCAACCACTGGTAACCGGCAGGGATCGGATCGCGGTAGCCGTCCATCTTCGACACCCAGTGTGGGGAGCGCTGGAACACCGAGACATGGCCGGCCTTGCGAGCGACGGCGGGCATGAGCTGTGCGCCGGTGCAGCCGACCCCGATGATTCCGACGCGCTTGCCAGTATAATCGAAGTCGTGCGGCCATTGGGTGGTGTGGAAGATAGGGCCGGAAAACTCTTCAGTGCCCGGGATGTCCGGAACGTTGGGCGCATTGAACAGCCCCGCGGCGCTGATCAGGAAATTGGCGCTGAGGGTGCTTGCGCCATCGGCGCCGGAGAGCATGACTTCCCACTCCCCGGTCGCCTCGTTCCAGCGCGCATCGGTCAGCTCCGTACCGAACCGAATGTCGCGCCGCAGGTCGAATTCGTCGGCGATGCCGCGCAGGTAATCCAGCAGCTCGCCCTGGGTGGCGAACCAGTGCCCCCACGGATGCTTACGCGTGAGCGTGAGCTGATAGTGGTGGCTGGCAATATCAACCCTCGCATCGGGGTAGTCGTTGGTGAGCCAGGTGCCGCCGACATCGGCGTTGCGCTCAATCACGGTGAACGGAATGCCGAGGCGGCGCAGATGCACTGCGGCGACGAGGCCAGCCGCGCCGGCCCCGATGACAATCGCGCGATACCCCGAAGCGGCTGGCCTCGAGGCCGCCGGCGTTGACCATGCCACACCCCGCGGGAAGGGCGTGAAATTGGCTTCTTCCTTGCCGAAGTTGAACAGGTAATCGCTGATGGGCGCTCCGACCATGTTTTCCATCAGGCTGCGCAAGGTGGCATTGTCGGGCACCTCGCAGCGGCTTTTCGCGCCTGAGCGCAGGAAGGCGAGCGCCTTTTCGCGCACCCGTTCATCGTAGCCGGGAGCGAGAACCGGTACTTCGTAGGCACCGGCCCAGAATGGGGCATTGACCACCGGCATCGCCGCGAGTTCCGGATCGCCCGTCGCCTGATAAAGCGCAGTTCGCAGTACATTGGGATTTGCCATCGCGAGCGATTCGCGCATGACCTTTTCATCAATGCGCTCGGCATCGAGCTGTTGTACCTCAGTCATCATCCCGCTCCCGTCATGTCGTCTGCTGCGTTGGCGCGGACGCGTCTCAGGCCACGGTCTCGGCCACCGGCGCATCCTGTCGGCCCCGCACGAGCGTTCCGGGCAGCTTACCGGTGGGCACACCGTTGCGATAGGTCACCGTACCGTTAACGATGGTGGCGACGTAGCCTTCCGCTCGCTGGCGCAGGCGGCGCCCGCCCTTGGGAAGGTCGTGCGCAACGCGCGGCGAGGGCAGGCGTAGCCCATCGAAATCGATCAGGTTGAGATCAGCGGCGTAACCGGGTGCGATCACGCCCCGGTCGTTGAGCCCGACCACTCGTGCGGCGTCATGCGACAGGGCGCGGATGACTTCCGGCAGGCTGAACCGTTCGCCCCGCACCCGGTCCCGAACCCAGTGGGTCAGCAGGAACGTGGGGAAGCTTGCATCGCAGATCACCGCATAGTGCGCTCCCCCGTCACCCAGGCCGAGGACGATGTCCGGGTGATTGAACATCTCGTAGGCGGCGTCGAGGCTGCCGTTGGCGTAGTTCGCAAACGGCATGTAGATGGCCGGCTCACCGCCATGCGCAACCAGGATGTCGTAAGCTAGCGCGTCCGGGGACACGCCGAGCGCCGCGGCGCGCGCCGCGATCGAGCTTTCCGGAACGGGTTCGTAGTCGATCGGGTTGCCGATTTCGTACATGCCGTCGAACTTGTCGATCGTGGCTGCGATCGGCAGGTGGAACTCGATGTTCTCCTCGGCGAGGATGCGCGCGCGGCGTTCGGGTTCGCGCATCGCAGCTACCCTCTGCGGGATCGGCAGATCGGCGATTTCCCGGTAGGAAGGCCGGAGGAAAAAGGGGTGGGCCGAGAGGTCGAGGCCGTAGGTGACGCCGATGCCGCGTGGCAGCGCCTGGGCTGTGATCCTGGCCCCGTTTCGGTTGGCGGACACCACTTTGGCCAAGATCTCGCGCCACAGGTTGGGACTGGAGTGGATCTCTGCAATCGGCATGGTCATCGGGTGTCCGGACTTCGTGACCACCCGCTCAAGGATTCCGAACTCCTCGTCGAGCGCGCGTTCGCCGCCGAAATCGACCGCCACTTGCAACAGGCCGGCTCCCGGTTCGCCCAGTGCTTCGGCGATTGCCAGCAGTTCGGCTTCGGTCGCGTCCTGGGTGCAGATGGGCTCACCGGTGGTGCTGCGGTGGAACAGGCTGCGCGAGGTGGCGAAGCCGATCGCGCCGGCTGACATGGCTTCCTTGGCCAGCCTCGCCATTTCCGCGCGGTCTTCAGCAGTTGCCACCTCGCGCACGCCGGCCCTTTCGCCCATCACGTATAGGCGGAGCGGGGCATGGGGCAGGTAGGACGCAATGTTGACGTCGTGCGGGCGCCGGGCGATGGCGTCGAGAAACTCGGGGTAGGTCTCCCATTCCCAGGTCAGCCCTTCGGCCATGACCACGTCGGGGATGTCTTCGACCCCCTCCATCAGGGCGATCAGCCCTTCGCGGTCCTGCTTGCGGCAAGGTGCGAAGCCGACCCCGCAATTGCCGACCACCACCGTTGTCACGCCGTGCTCGCTCGACGGCGACATGCGCGTTTCCCAGATCGCCTGGGCGTCGAAATGGGTGTGGATGTCAATGAAGCCGGGGGTGACCAGCAGGCCCTCGGCATTGATCTCCTCCCGGCCATGGCCGCTTACGGTGCCCACCCGTTCGATGTGTCCGCCGCGCAGGGCTACATCGCCGCGGACCGGCGCGCCGCCGAGGCCATCGACGATGGTGCCGTTTCGGATCACGATGTCGTAGATGGACGGATCGTCGAGGGCCATCAACTGTCTCCCGTTGCGCCTGCAGGATGGAGGGATGGCTATGCAGGGCATTGGCCATGCCACGCCGGGGCGCATAATCTTTTGGCCTCGGGAATGTGCACGCGGGGGACGGCGCCGGTCGAGCAATATAATTGTTCGGCGGGACCAATAAGGCAGGAGCCATGACGGACAGGAGCGAAAGTCCCGACCGCCAGCGAGGGCGCCCCCGGCGCGATCGGCAGGGCAAGATTCCCGAGGAACTGGTCCGGAGCCTGCGCCACGTTCTGGCCCACAAGCCCGCCCACGAGATTACGGTGCGGGAAATAGCGGCGGTGGCGGGGACCTCGCCGGAGATGGTGCGCTACTATTTCAACGGCAAGGACGGACTGATCACGGCTCTGCTGGACGAGTCCCTGATGCGCGTCCAGTCGCGGCTCGACGAGCTGAAGCGCTCTGTGGGAGAGGCAACGGCGGGGCACTCGCGGCTCATCGTTTCCTGCCTGGCCGCCCTTTACCTGGAAGAGCGTGCGGCAGGGAAGCTTTTCAACAGCGAATTCGCCGGCGCGCACTCGCAGCCGATGGAACTGGCCCGCCGGTCTGGAACGATCGTCGAAGCCATGTGTCAGATCCTCGTCGGTCTCGTCGAGCGCGACATCTATCGACCCACTCTGGATCCGGTGCGGGCGGCAATCCTGATCATGTCGCTGACCGGCTGCCCGGTCCGCCTCCTGGATACGCTCGCCCCGCGCTGGTTGGACGAGGACCAGCTGCGCGATCCGATCTGGATCGACGACATGGCCTGCATGGTGGATGCGTGTTGCCTTGCCTGACAGCGCAGATCGTCATGAGCCTGGGTCGCAAGGCGGGGCGTGGCCGGTGTGTGTGTGGGCGTGATGCCCATATGCGGAGTGCGGACCCTGGAGCAGAGACGTCATGACCTTCGAAAACATCGCATTCTCTATCGACGGGGGAATTGCCCGATTGCGATTGAACCGGCCGGCGGCGCTCAATGCACTGAGCCGAGGGCTGCTGGGGGAATTTCGCGAGGCGCTGGACATCGTCGCGACGTCTGCCGAGGCGCGCGTGCTGCTGCTGAGCGGTGAGGGGAAGGGCTTCTCCAGTGGTGCCGATCTGTCTTCGGGCTCTTCGCCGGCGGGCTCACCTGAGTTCGATGCGGGCGCCGTGCTCGAGGATTACTACAACCCGATCATGGAGCGACTGTTCGCGCTTCCGGTGCCAATCGTCTCGGGGGTACACGGGCCAGTCGTCGGGGCCGGCTGCATGCTGGCGCTTGCCGCCGACGTGACCATCGCCTCGCGCTCCGCTTATTTCCTCCAGGCCTTCGTCAACATAGGCCTAGTGCCCGATGCGGGGAGCTCGTGGTGGCTACCGCGCCTTATCGGGGCGGGGCGGGCCTCGGCGATGATGATGCTGGGCGAACGCATCCCGGCCGAGCAAGCGGCCGCCTGGGGACTGATCTACGAGATGGTCGAAGACGATGCGCTGGATGCCCGCGTGGAGGGCCTGGCCACCAAGTTCGCCAATGGCCCGACTATCGCCTATCGCCTGATCCGCCAGGCCGTGCGCCAGGGCTTTTCGCTCGATCTCACCCAAGCGCTACAGCTTGAGCGGGAAAATCAGCGTCTCGCCGGAAACAGCAGCGACTTTGCCGAGGGCGTCGCGGCCTTTCGGGAAAAGCGCAGGAGCCGATTTACCGGCAGCTGAGGGCCGGGGGATCAGGCCGGGACGGGTCGCCCGTGCTCGCGATTCTGGGCGAAATGTCCGGCCATCAGCAGCATGGCCGCGCCCACCAGGCCTGCCGCGACCATCAGATAGCCTGGGCGGTAGTCACCCATGCGCACATAGGCGAAGCCCAGCAGGGGCGAGGTGGCGAACAGGAACGGCAGCTTGATGGCAAAGCTATAGCCCATGGCCCGGCTGACACCGCCGGGTCCGAACAGTTGAGCCATGGCCGCTCCGTGTAGCGTGGTAAGCGGTGTCGTCGCTACGCCGAGCACGGCTGACAGCAACAGGAAACCGGCCGGCGGCGAAAGTGCCAGCCCCGCCCACGAGAGGCATTGGACCACAGCTGATAGGGCGAGGGTGCGAGCTCCGCCGATTCTGTCGGCCAGCCAGCCGAACACCAGCACCCCGAGAAGACCGGCGCCTGAATAGGCGGACATGATGAGCGCCGCCGACGGCGCGCTTAGTCCGCGGGACTCAGCATAGGCGATCCCATGAGACACATAGGCCGTCCCGGTGCCGGCAATCAGGCCAATGCCAAGTGAAATCAGCCAGAAATCCGCGCGCGACACGATCGGACCTTTTCGGGTTGCCACAGGGTCGTGCCGCCCCCGTTCGGCATTGCCGACGGGCAGGGTCAGCACCAGGGCAAGAACCGGCAAGAGCAGGGCCCCGAACAACAGGTAGGTCCCGTGGCGGCCGAGCACGTGCATAGCCTCGGTCACGGCCCAAGGGGCGATGAACAGGACCAGGGGCAGGTTGATCAAGCCGAGCACCTTGCCGGCCTTGCCGGGGAAATGCTCGGCAGCAATGGCCACGGGCCCCAGAATGGCTGCGAGGGCCGCACCGAAGCCAAGCAAGGCCCACAAGGCCAGCGCAAGGCGGAAATCAGAAGTCTCGCTGAGCCCGGCAAAGCCGATCGCCGTGGCAACGACCCCGATCGCGATCGACCAGCGCGGGGTGAGCCGGCGAACGAGGTTGCCCATTACCAGCGCGGACAGGCCCAGCGTGGTCGAAATCGCGCTCATGCCGAACGAGATGGTCCCCCGTGCTACGCCGAGTGCCTGTTCGTTGCCCACCAGCAGTGCACCGAACGACCCGTAAACCAGGCCGAGCGTGAAATTGTTGGCAAGCATGCAGGTGATGACGGTCCGGGTACCGGAGCCGCCACGCGTTGGATCGGCCATGTTCTCTCCCAAGACCGGACGAGGTCAACTTGGCGGATCATGGCAGGCCCTAGGCAGTATGCTAGGCGGCGATTGCCGCTGTCGTGTCCAGTGTTGCAACGGACCATGCCCACCGATGCGTAGTGCGGGCAGATGGCCGATAATGGTATAGCTCAGGGAGGGGATTCGTGATCTGGGCAGGCCAAAGGTCGGCACGGCGCAGAGTGCGACCTTCGATGGAGCAAAGTGTCATGAGTGCTGTGGAAGAGGTTGTTCCCAATCCGGAAAACCGCTGGCGGCTGAATGCGCCGAAGGTCGAGAACTGGGTTCGCGACGTGC
>Ga0068855_100000953_pt1 | contig 36025 bp, 27 predicted proteins | sample KBSCornC52_FD_66592 | JGI IMG/M metagenome (GOLD analysis project Ga0068855, IMG submission 66592) | Corn rhizosphere microbial communities from Kellogg Biological Station, Michigan, USA - KBS Corn C5-2 | ecosystem: Host-associated > Plants > Roots > Rhizosphere > Soil ...
CCGAGCGTGGTCGGCGCGAGGAGCTGCAGATCGTCGGATGACAGCTGGGTTACCGGTGTTGGTGTGGTCATGCCGTCCCGCTGTATGCGCGATCCAGTGACGGTCACTTCTTCCACACCCGCAGGGCTCGCCGCATCGGCGTCGTCTGCCCGCGCCGCGCCGCTCATGCCAAGCGTCAACGTGAGGGCGGACGCTCCGACCAGTGCGAGCGCTTTGACCGAATCTACGGACGGCCGACGCGCCGCCGCAAAGGCGGCCCGCACGCTGTCGGCCAGGAACAGTGGCTTGTTCTTCAAGACTCCCCCCTTGATGTAGCGATCAGGCGGCTAGGACGTGCCACCCTGTAGTTCTTTGAGCAGAGCGATGGTCGTCGGCTTGACTTCCGGTGGATGCGTGGCGAGGAAGACGCCCTGCGCCCACGTCATCGCCGTCCGGCCTTGCTTGTCGGCCAGTTCGAGCCTCGCCCCGTGCTCCGCCAGGAAGCGGATGATGTCGTCCGATCCGCGGTTGGCCGCGCCGTGCAGCGCTGTCAAGCCCATCGCGTTCACCGCGTTCACATCGTTGCCGAGTGACTGAGCGAGTTTCACTGCCTCCAGCAGCTTGGCGGGGCCTTCATCGTAGGTTTGCGCCACGGTCCAGTTCACTCCGGCGGCGGCCATCAGCGCCGTCGTCCCGTTGAATGTCTCGATGTTCGGGTCAGCGTGATGATCGAGCAGCAGATGCATGACCTCGAGGTCGCCTGCCAGAGCTGCCCGGATGAAGGCTGTCTGCCCCGTGAAGTCGACCCAGGAGAGCGAGCCCAGACGCGTGATCCAACGGCGCTGCGGCGGGTACTCCTTGGTTCGAGCGTTCACGTCGGCGCCGCGGGTGAGGAGCTCGCGGATCAGCTCGAATGCGGCCGCTCTGTCTACGCCGTTGCCCTGGTGCGGGCCCGGGATATCCAGGTCGCGGATGTCGACGGTGGCCCAAAGCGGCGTCTCGCCGTACCAGTCCGCCACGTTGATGTTCGCACCCTTGCCGATGAGAAAGTGGGCCATCGACAGATGCCCGTTCAAGATGGCCATCAGCAGCGGCGTTACGCCGTCCGCGTCGGCCTTCTCCAGCTTGGCGCCGGAGCTCAGCAACAGCTGAACGGTATCGAGGTGTCCATCGCGGGCCGCATACAGCAAGGGCGTCTTCGCCCCCGGAATCGGATCGCGCTCGCCACGCTCCGGCCACCCACCGCGGATGATGCCGGCGCCCTTCGAGCCCGCATTCGATGCCGGGCTTCTGAATTTCGGGACCTCGCCCGTGCGGGTCTGCGCGTCAACCTGGGCGCCGTGCTTGAGCAGCAGGCGAGCGACCTCCGTGTGACCGCCGCGCGCTGCGAACATGAGCGCAGTCTGCTGGTAATGCGGGTCTCGCTGATCCGCGACTGCGCCGCGGTCGAGAAGCGCCCGCACTATGTCAGCATCGCCGATCCCTGCGGCCATCATCAGACAGCTCTCGCCAGTGGAATCCGCTGAGTTGGCATCGGCGTGAGCCGCAAGCAGCAGGTGCACCATCGGTGCATCGTCATTGGCGATGGCCAGGTGCAAGGGCAGCACGCCGTAGCGATTGGCTTTGTTGACGTCCGCGCCGGCCTCGATCAGCTGACGCGCCGTCCCCAGATCCTGGCGATGCACGATCCACTGCAGGGCCGGGGTGCCGTCCGGTCCTGGCGCGTTGACATCCACGTGAGTGCGAATGAGATCACGGATGGCCTGTGCGTCGTCATTTTCCGCAGCGGCTGCGAAGGTGGCTGCGCGGCTCGGGTGAGCTTGCTCTGAGGCGGTTGCTCCAGCGACAACGAGTGCCGGCGCCTCGGAGGTCGCGGGGGCGGACGGAGCCGCGGCTGCCGTTGCGCAGCACAGCATCCACATCGTCACCTCGATCAGCACTGCTCTCACACTTGCGGTCCTCAAATATCCACGACGCCGGTGCTGTCGCCGAAGGAGGTCGCCGGGACGTCGAGCTTGTGGAGCATGGCGAGCAGAAGATTCGACAAGGGGGTCGTGGGATCGACTTTGATGTGCCGACCTCCCTGCAGCTTCCCGCAAGCACCGCCGGCGATCACGATCGGCAAAGGCTTGTGGTCGTGCTGGTTGCTGTTGCTCATACCGCTTCCGTAGAGGACGAGCGAGTGGTCGAGCAGCGTGCCCTCACCATCGGGCGTGTCGCCCAGCTTCTTCAGCAGCGCTGCAAAAGTTCGCACGTGATACTGCTGCAGCTGCGCCAGCTTGGCGATGTTCGCCGGAATGTTGGAATGGTGTGAGAGATTGTGGAACGGCTCGTTGATGCCGCTGGCCGGGAACACGGCGTTGCTGACTTCCTTGGCGAACATCAAAGTCGTGATGCGAGTGATGTCGGCTTGCCAAGCCAGTACTTGCAGGTCGAACATCAGTTTGATGTGGGTCTCGAAGTCATCCGGAACCCCGCTCGGGACGGGTGGGAGCTTCACACCCGAGGGGACCTGCTGCGTCGCCAGCGCGATGCGGCGCTCGACTTCACGCACGTCAGTCAGGTAGCGGTCGAGCCGACTGCGATCGCTTGCCGGCAGAGTGCGTTGCAGCGAGGTGATCTCCGTGGAGACCGAGTCCAGAAGGCTGCGCGCTTCGCCGCGCCGCGCGATGCGCTCCTGCTCGGTCGCGCCATCGCCGAACAGACGCTCGAATACGACCTGAGGATTGTTCTCCATCGGCAGCGGCGACTTCGGCGTCTGCCAGGAGATCGTATTGCGATAGGCGCAGGACAGCCCGGTGCCACAGGTGAGGCTGCCGTCCTCGATCGACAGCTCCAGCGAGGGTAAAGGGGCGTCCTGGCCGATGTGCTTCGCGGCCACTTGATCTGCGGTGATGCCCAGCTCCGCTTCGGCGCCCACGCCAGGATTGGCTCCGGACAGATACACCGCCGAGGAGCGTGTATGGTTGGCACCTGCGGAGGCATCCTGGCCGTAGGCCAGGGGCAGGGTCAGCCCGCTGATCACGTTGACGTGCTCGCGGAACGGTTCCAGCGGCTGCAGGATCTGCGGAAACTCGAAACCTGTGCCGACGCTCGCCGGCGTCCACCGGCTCATCACTGCGCCATGCGGAACGTAGATGCAGGCCAGCCTCGCGCGCGGCTTCGAAGCCTCCGCGGCCCGTGCCCCGCCGGCCGGGATCATTGCGTCCAGCAACGGCAGCGCCAGGGCGGTGCCCGCTCCACGCAGGAAGGTGCGCCGTGAAAGGTGTCGCCTCGTCAGATAGTTCATGTGCCTGCTCCCGAATGCCATTCGTTCAGACCGGGCGCAGCTGCATCTGCAGCCCGAAAGGATCGGTGAAGCGCAGCCCCTGTTTGGAATGCGAGGTGACGTGCGCGCCAAGCTTGGTCAGCTCGCGACTGACGGCCTTGGGATCGAACGGCTCCACGTTGATGACGATTCGCTCGACGCGTGCCGGCTCCGCTGAGGCGCCTGCCTCCAGAACCAGACGGGTGTCGGCGATTTGGAAGAAATGCGAATCGCCGTGGCGCCGGGGTTGCGATTCAGCGCCAAAGAAGCGGCGATAGAACTGCAGCGATCGATCAAGATCCGCGACGTGCAGAACGACTTGCGCGAGGCGCCGCGGTCGCACCAGTGCCTCCCCATCGACGATGCGGCCCGCGGACTCGGTAGTCTTGGCCAGACCTCCGGGTGCGGCGAGGAGTTGGAAGCCGATCCCATCAGGATCGGGAATGATGCCGTAACGCCCGGCGGGCAGACCCTCGGCTTTGAGCTGCTCGGCCATCGCGTGTGCGTCGTAGTCCTGGACCAGCGCACAGAAATGATCGAAGAAGGCATGCGGTTGGTTCGCGCGGCTGCCGAGCGCGAGATAGCCGATGCCCAGCCTAACGTAGTAACGCAACGGAGGATCCTTCTCCTTGTAGAGCTCCGGATCGAACAGCCGGCCGTAGAATTTCCCGGCAGCCGTGACGTCGGGGACGACCGTGCCCATGTGTTCGAGGCCGGTCGACTTCAAGGGAAGCTGGGAGACGGCCTGAGGCTCGTTGCCGGTCGTCGCTCCAGGAGAGGCTGGCTCCTGCGCGAGCGCCGACAGATTGGGTAACAACGCTGCGAAGCCGAGCCCGCTCAGCAAGGTGCGGCGCGAGAGGACGGGGACTTGGGACCGCTTCCGCGGCTCTTCTGCATGGCTCATGGGTTCTGCTGCTCTTTCAAGTGGGGGGTCACGAGGCTCGCCTGCCGAGTGCTGGGCAATGCCCCGGAATCCGGAATCGCTCCCCCCTGCATCCGAAAGGGCAAGCTCTGGACGACCCCGAGCACGACGGCCGAGAAGCGGTAGTCGGCGCGTTTGGAGTCGCGCAGGATCTTGCGGATCGCCGGCTGGTCGTAGTACTCGACGCGGCGGCCCAGGGCGTAAGTCAGGAGCCTCTCGATCAGGCTGGTCATGAACGAATCGGAGCGGGCAAGCAGTGCGGCGCGCAGATCGTTCACGCCGTTGAGCCGTGTCCCATCGACGAGCTGCCCGGAAGCATCGATCGGGCTCGTGCCGTCCCGGTCGCGCCATCGCCCGTCGAGGTCGAAGTGCTCGAGCGAGAAGCCGATCGGATCCATGATCCGATGGCAGGCCGCACAGTTCGGGTTGGCGCGATGCAGCTCGAGCTTCTCGCGCACGGTCATGGGCCGGGAGAGGTCGGCGCCCTCCTTCAGGTTCTGATCTACACCCGGAGGGGGCTGTGGAACTGGGGCGCCGAACAGCGTCTGCATCACCCAGGCACCGCGCTGCACGGGAGAGGTGCGGTCCCCGGCAGAGGTGACTGTCAGAATGCTGCCCTCACCAAGCAGGCCGCGACGCGGCGAGCCCGCGGGGAGCGATACCCGCCGCATGTAGCCGCCATGGATGTTCGGGATGCCGTAATGGCGCGCGAGCCGCTCATTCACGAACGTGTAGTCGGCATCCAGCAGATCGATCAGGCTGCGGTCTTCGCGCATGATGTCGCCGAACAACATCTGCGTCTCTTGCCGGAAGGCCTGACGCAGGTTTTCATCGAAGTCCGGGTCCGAAGGCTGCGCCGAGTGCAGCTCGCGCACTCGCAGCCATTGATCGGCGAAGTTGTCCACCAGAGCACTGGCACGCGGATCGGCCAGCATGCGTCGCACCTGCCGCTCCAAAACGGTCGGGTTGCTGAGGCGGCCGGCGGCCGCATCCTCCAGGAGGCTCTCATCGGGAATGCTGCTCCAGAGAAAGAAGGAGAGCCGCGAGGCCAGATCGGTATCGCTGATGGGATAGATCACGCCCGCCTGCATCGGCTGGGGCTGCGATTCGATGCGATAGAGGAACTGCGGATCGACCAATAGCCGCGCCAGCGCCGCTCGGACGCCCTCCTCGAAGTCACCGGTGCGGCGGGCGTTCTCGTAGAAGCTCATGAGGAGATCTACGCTGGGATCCGAGGGGTCCAGGTGCCTGCGGAAGGCTTTGGTCGCAAGGCCCGCCAGGATCCTTCGGGCGCAGCCCGCCTCCTCCTGTGGATCTTTGGGATAGCACTGGAAAATCGCCCGCCGGCTGGGGGTATCCCCTGGCCCGCTCGCATTGAAGGGACCGTTGATGGTCAGGCTCTCGAAGTCGTCCCGCCGCGGCTGGGCTTTGGAGTACAGATCGTCCACGCCGGCCGAGTGGCGCACATCCACCATCGCGACCTCGATGGTCTGAGGCCCTGCCTTCACGCGGAGGCGAAATTTGCGTTGGTCCGGAGTGTTGACCGGCTGTCCGTCGATGGTGACGTCAACTTTGGGGGGAGGGCCTCCCGCGGGGCCCGCAAAGCGAAAGCCGGTGCCCGCGCTCACGCGAAACTCATATTCCCCATCCAGCGGGAAGTTGTGGGTGACTCGGATGCCGCCATGCGTACCCAAGGGCAGCCCCTCGGAATACTCTCGCTGGGACAGCCCCGGGGGGGCCGAATACTTCACCAGCACCGGCACCATGCTGCGGTCGCCGACCGCCCAGCGGCTGACTTTGATGGCCGCCGAGATGTAGCTCTGAACCAGCGTCGGCGAGATGCTCAGCACGTCCGCAATGTTGTCGAACCCCTCCCCTGCATCGTCCGCCGGCAGCAAGGTGGCGGCATCGATGCTCAAGCCGAGCAGATCGCGGATCGCGTTGGCATATTCGGTGCGATTCAGACGGTGTGGCGCCACGATCCCGGCAACCGGGTGTTGCGACTCGGCTTGATCGAGGCGGGTGGCGAGCTGCCCGGCGAAGTCGTCCAGGACGGATCGCGAGGGCCGTGGCTTGCCCGCTGGAGGCATCATTCCGGTGCGCAGCTTGCGCACGGCCTTCTCCCAGGTCTGTGCGTCTTCGGGGATCTCTGCCGGGGTCAGCGCATCGAAGGCGACACCGCCCGCCCAATCCTCCGTGTTGTGACAGCCCTCGCAATATTTGCCGAGCACGCTCCAGTGGCTTGGGGTGGCCGGCGCAGAGTCCGGGGAGCTGCTCGCCGCGGATGCGGGTATCGCCGCGACGCAGGCCGCTGCCAAGCCCAGGCCAAGCAGCATGGATCGGGCGGCGGTGCGCCCACGTCTGTCCGGCCCCGAGCGCCTCTGCCTCGACATGTGTCCCCCTCGATGAGCGGCCGTCTCGCAGCTCGCTGTTCGATCGAAGCGGATTAAGAGGCTGGGCCGTCGCCCGAATAAAGTGTCAAACGGTTAGCCAGGGCCTCGAGGAAGGTTAGTAACGAGGTTGCTAACGTGGACGAGCACGCCTCTGCAGCAGGAGAAATGCCCTATCCTGCAACCGATATTGGCAAGAGGCGCCGCGGGGCTTACAGTCCCGCCCAAGGGGCACGTGTGCAGCTTGAAGTCACGCGGCGTGTGAATATTGATGACCGAAGTCGATCCCGCCGCGATCCGGCGCCATCTCGAGCACCTGCTGGGCTCGGAGCCGCTGGGAAAGTCCGAAGCCAGTCAGCGGCTGCTGTCCTATCTGGTGGAGCGTGCGCTGCAGAACACCACGCCCAAGGAAGTCGAGATCGCGATCGATGTCTTCGGCAAGGGTGCTGCGTTCAATGGCGCCGAAGATTCTGCCGTCCGCGTCGCCGTGCGCACGCTGCGGCAGAAGCTCGCCGAATGCTACGCGGGTGCCGGATCCGGTGACGGGCTGCAGTTCGTCATTCCCAAGGGCGGATATCGCCTCACCGTAAGAACGGACTCGCCGTCCCTGGCGGCTGATAGGGCCCCTGCTTCAAGCGAGCGCGCACGTCCACGAGGCGGTTACTGGACCGCCGCACTCGCAGCCCTGCTGGTGTTTTCTGCTCTAGGCAACGTGTGGTTGTGGTACCGCGGCGCCTCACGTTCTCAGTCTGCTGAGTCGATGCCGAACCCCGTTCGCATGCGCGTACGTGCCAGTCCGGTCTGGGGCGACCTGATCGCCAGCCGCCGACCGCTCACCCTGGTACTGGGCGACCTCTTCATGTTTACTCAGGTGGACCCCAAGACCGGCCGGACACTCACCGTTCGCGATTCTCAAATCAACTCCAGCGAAGAGTTGCGGGCATTCCTGGCCAGCAATCCCTCGTTTGCCGCCGAGCGTGGGCAGCGCTATGTCACTGTGATCCAGAAAACGGCTGCAATCGGCATGGCGGATGTGTTGCAGATCGTCGATCAGCCTGACCGGCATTTCGAGGTTACGGTGCGCGATGACTTGCAGGCCGACGAAGTGCGCAACAACGACATCATCTATGTCGGACCCCTGACAGGCCTGGGCCTCCTGTCCGGCTACTATCAGGCCCGCTCGCGCTACCGTGTAGAGGCTTCCGACTCCGCGCTGACCGATCTGGACCGTCACCGAACGTTCGTTGCGCGGGGCACACTGGGAGCCGAGCGCGAGGACTATGCGATCGTGGCGAAATTCCTCGGCCCCAGCGGTAACCACATCATGGTGATCACATCCGGGGTACGCAATGCAGGCGTCCTGCAGATCGTGCGCACGGTGACCTCGCCGGATGGGTTGAGCCGGCTCGAGGCGAAGCTGCGTGCGCACCCTGGCATACGTGCAGATTCTTTCGAGGCGCTGCTGAAAGTCACCGGGTTCAGGCAGGCTGACCTCTCGGCTGAAGTCATCGAGGTCGACTCGCTGCCATCGGGTCCCCGACCCGATGCGCTCAAACAGGCGGCGCCGAGCGCGGATGCCGTCAGCGCTCTGCGAGGGGGCTCAACCCAAACCGGTTCGCAATCCGTGTCCGCTCAGTGAGAGGGGCCGCTCTGCAGGGTTTCCCGAAGGAGATGTTTTGACCTCGAGTGATGCACCCCGTGACGGCTCGTGCAGCCCCTAGCTCAACAGAATCCTGCGGATCTCGCCCTCCGGATCATCGACCATACGGCAGCCATTGTCGAAAACCATTGTCTGACAGCGCACCGGATCCGTCGGTGTCCAGGCCAATCCAGATTGACTTGGATTGCCGGTGCGCGCGAAGTTTGCCCACGCCGTCGCCATCTTCCTGGCGAGCGCCTGAGCCTCAGGCGTATTACCCGTTCCTTGTTTGCAGCGCTCCGTGTTGTCAAAGCAGAACGCCAATTCCGCCGTATGCCACGCCCCGGCATCTTCGAGCATCGGGGACTGCCAGGTGAAGTAGTACTGATACACCGGTGCGCCGCGCTGTTCGTACTTCATCCGCGACATGCGCTGCACGTTGTTGCGCTGCCCGATGCCACCCACACCATAGGACAGCGTACGGATGCTCTTTTCCGGGTGCGCCTTCTTCATGGCACCGATCAACGCACTCGCTTTGGCTGGGCCCAGCGTACTGGCCAAGCTGGCCCGCCACTCCTCCTCGGTGGGCCGCGAGGACATGCGATTGCCCTCTTCGCTGACTGAGCCGATCAGCAGGGGCACCTGCCGCGAAAGTGCCGGTGCCTGCTCGAAGAAGGAGCGCACGGTCACCGCGCGACCATCCAGGATCGGGCCCCAACCGACGCGCGGCTTCGGATCCGGCGGCGCCCCCAGGCCAAAACCTTGCCTGGGGGGATTGAGTTTGGCCATCGCTGCATTACCAGCTCTGTTGAGAGCGGCCCACTCGGTCTTCTTCAGTGCCTCGATGTCATGCGGCTTCAGGCCCAGCTCCACCATCAATTGACGAGTCAAAGTTCTGGCCTGTTCGCTACTCGGTGGATTGCCGCCGCCGCCGGACTGCACGCCGGCACGGTGGAACAACCCCGCCGCCGCGGGCATGCCCATCAGAGTGGTGACCTTCGAACCGCCCCCGGACTGACCATAGATCATGACGTTGTCGGGGTCGCCGCCGAAGTGTGCGATGTTGTCGCGGACCCAGCGCAACGCGGCAACCAGATCCGTCATGCCTAAGTTGCCCGACTCGGCGTAGGCCTCGCCTCCCACTTCCGAGACGTCCAGGAAGCCCAGAGCATTCAGACGATGATTCACCGAGACCTGCACGACATCATGGTGACGGGCCATCTGAGCTCCGTGCTGGGAGGCCAGCTCGTATGAGGATCCGAAGCTGTACCCGCCGCCGTGAATGTAGAACATGACCGCGCGCTTGCCGGTCAGGTCGGGCGTCCAGATGTTCAGCTTGAGCATGTCCTCGCTCAGGTAGCCGTCCACCCACTGCTGCAGGAAAGACTGCTCCACGGCAGTGAAGTCATGCAGCGTCTGCGGGCAGTTGGCGCCGTAGACCAGCGTGGGCCGCTCTCCCTCCCAGGGGTCAGGTGGTCTGCAAGGCGCCCAGCGGTTGTCCCCTCCCGTGTTCTGGCCGTAAGGGACGCCTTTGAAGGTGAGCACACCACCCTCCTCGTAGCCACGCACCTTCCCATACTGAGTTTGCGCTACCGCCGATCTCGGGGTACTGCATTGGCCAGGCCGCGCATGCGGCGCGGGCCCTGTATCAGCACGTGCCAGCGGCCGTCCAAGCGCCGCTCCGAGACTCGCCGCTGCCGAGGCCAGCAATGCTTCGCGACGCGTGCTCATCATTCGCTTGGGCAACTCGGATCTGGCCATGAGGGCTCCTGCGCTGGCCGCGCTTTTGTGAGAGGAGTGTGTCGCTCGAGCGAGCGCGGCGATCTTAGCGCCGACACGCACCGTGTTCTACTATTTGTCAGACAAATAGCGGAAGCGACTCAGCCGCTGCCCCGAAGCGCGGCGATGCGCTCGAGGAACTGCCGCATCGTCTTTGGCTTGCGCCCGGTAATCGCTTCATAGTCGCCGGTGGCGATATCGAACTCACCGCTTTCGATGGCCCGCATCGTACCCAGGGAGCTCTTGGACAGTTCTGCCGGCACGCCCCAGTGTTCGGTCATGTAAGCCGGCCAGTCCTGCGCCGGCACGGCCTCGTAGCGGATGGGTCGGCCGAATACCTCGCTCATCAGGGCGCAGATCTGCTCCCCGGCCAAGGGCCGCTCCATGGTCTCGGTGTAGATCCGGTTCTCGTGCCCGGGCCTCGCGAGTACGGTCGCGGCCGACAGGCCAAGATCGTCGCGGGCAATGAACGCGCACGGAGCCGACCCTCCCGCACGTCGCAGCACGCCCGTACTGAGAGTCTCTTCCAAGTCGCCGACCATGATGTCGGCGTACAGCGCGTGACGCAGAATGGTGTAGTCCATGCCCGACGCCATCAGTGCCTGTTCCGTCGGCCAGTGAACCTGGACGCTGTGATCGGCCAGGGCGCTCGGACCCGCCCCGGCGAAGCTCGTGTACACGAGCCGGCGTACGCCGGCATGTTTGGCGCTCTCAATGGCGTTCAGGTTCTGGCGAGGACGGACCGAATTGGGGGCATAGGTTGAGATGATCAACGCCGCTTCGACTCCCTCGAAGGCGGCTGTCAGGGTGCTGGGCTCGTCAAAGTCGGCGCGGCGCACCTGAACTCCCGAAGCTGCCAACTCGCGCGCAAAAGCCGTAGTAGGATCGCGAGTGCCGGCCACGAAACCCGCAGGCCCCACGAGCGCCCGAAGGTTCGCGAGCACGTGTCCAGCCAGGTTTCCATTCGCGCCCGTCACCATCAGCATGCTTTGATTTCCCAATTCCCGAGGTTACGGCGGAGATCGCTGGGGAAGACGCTCGAAACGCGGCAACTGCGGATCGAAGTGGTCCCACTTCAGCGCGTCCTTGTAATAGACAACGCTATCGGGCGCGATACGATTCGGGTCATCCAGGGATCCGGCCTGGACCATGACTACGGCACCAGGGAGAGTGCCCGAAGTGTAGAGGCGTCCACCACAGATGCCACAAAAATGCCGCGTCACATGACCGCCGGATTCACCCTTGGAAGTATAAGTCACAGGCGCTCCGCGAACACTGAGCTCGGAGCGCAGAACACCGATGATTGTCGTGTGACCGGTTCCGGTGGCCCGCTGACAGTCTCTGCAGCAACACTGACTCACGAATCGCACTTTCCCATTGATGCCATAGCGGATCGCCCCGCATAAGCATCCGCCTTCTAACTTCATTCCGGGCTCGGACATGGCAGCCCTCCTGTGATCATGGCGCGACAGCTGGCTCCGCATTCGCACGCAGCGCCTCCATTTTCCCGCATTGATGCAAGACTGGCCATCCCCCGAACCACGAAGACCGACTCACCTCAGGAGCACTTCAGCTGCTGATCACTGACCTCGAGATGCCGGAGGGAGGTTCCCGCCTGGCTCAGCTAGCAAGCCCCAGCCGATTTCGGCGGTATCGTGTGGCGGATCATTCGATTCTGTAGATCGCGCAAGCGTGAGGTGGCAGGTTGAGATCGAGACCCGTGCCGGTAGCTACGCGCCCGCTCCATAGATCGCGTATGCGGTGCGCGCCCGCTGCGATTCCGAGCTCCGCCCACTCCGCTCGCACCGGCTGAGAAGTCTCATTGACATTGAACACTGCAATCACGAAGGCATCGCGGCCCCGCGAGGGAACCAAGGCGAGCCAGATTCGCACGCCCGGAAGGCTCGGCCGAAGACCCACCAGCGGCCGACTGCTGCGCGCCGTCTGATTCACCTCGAGCACCCGGCGATTGGTAATCAATGATCGCGTGAACGGGTCCAGCCGTGTGAGATTGCCACCGAGAATGAGCGGGGACCGAGCGATCGACCACAGCGTCAGTGCGCTCCTCTCCTCCTCATCGGTGAGCCGGGTGTGGCGAGGCTCGCCCCAACCCGGGCGAGGCGTCAGCCAGCCGAACGGCAGCATGTCGGCATCCGGCCAGTGTCCCGGGCCGGCGTAGGAAGCCCAGCTGGCAAGGTAATCGAAAATCGGACGCAGGCCGTTCGGGAAGTCGTCCTCAGGATGCCGGTGGGCGAATGTCCACCCGTCCCAAACATCGTTCGCGATTCGCCACATCTGCGCGTTGCGCGCGACATCGGCGGCGTGGCTCAGTTGCGTTGGTCCGGGAGATAGGCTGAGCACGATGCGCCGGCCGCTCTTACGGATGGCGGTCGCAATCTGTCGTATCTCCGTAGGCCGGAACGGGTGGTCCGCAATGCAGTCGACCTTGACGAAATCGACGCCCCATTGCGCATAGCGTCTCAACAGGGCGTCGTAATATGCCTGGCCAGCAGCGTTGTCCGCGATGCCATAGTTCCCATCGTCCCAGGGACAGAGGTCAGACGTATCGGCGGCCTCCGCGGCACGATACGGTGAATCCGCAATGGGCCGGTTCTGCAAGACAGCCTGCTTGGGGATGCCGCGCACGATATGCAGTCCGAACGCGAGCCCGCGCGCGTGGAGCCATTCGGCGAGCGGACGGAAACCCTGATCGCCGGCGGAAGAGGGAAATCGGGAAAACGCGGGATTCAGGATGCCGTAGGCATCGACCACGTAGTGACGTGCCTCGCGATCCTTGCCGAGCGGCTCCTCCATGTACCAGCCCTCGTCAATGACGGCGTAGCGCCACCCGCTGCCCGCAAGTCCCGCGAGCACGGATGCATTCGCCTTGAATTGAGCCTCATCAATAGTTAGCCCGTACGCGTCCCAGCTATTCCAGCCCATGGGGGGCGTCGGCGCCAGCGTGCTGGCGTCCGCGCGTGCCGGTTCTGTGCCGGCGGTCACCACGACCGGTAGCGCAGCCAGAACGAGCGTGACGACAAGGCGCCACACCTCTCGAGAGAGGGTCACACAGCTAACCTGCTCTGCCGTCCAGCCCGTCGGCCATGCACGTAACAGCACCCTCTTCACCCTAGGCATTACCCGTTTCAAGTCCGCCTCGACCAGCATCGACGACGAAAAGCTGCTGACCATGCAGGTCGATGCGCTACCTGGGCGGCGAGCTCCTCTACGAGCGTCGGAAGTGGCATCGCTGGCCCGAGAACACCCTCGATCCCGGGGGCTCTAGAACCGATCCAGATCTGCGGCTGCCGTTAGCGGGCCCGCGAACTGCTGTTTCACGCCATCCGTGTACTGGGACGTCGTAGTCTCATTATCCGCTCCGGGCACGATGTGAGTGAGAACCACCGACTTGACATGCACAGCCGCCGCCAGGTGGCCCACCTGCGCCGGTGTCAGGTGGTCCTGCTGCAGGTGTGCCATCAAGGGACCGTTCTGCGATGCCGGCCCCGACCCGCGCCTCGCTCTCGCCATGCCGCTCAGGTCGATGACTTCACTTACGAGCACATCGGCATCCTGTGCAAGCCTTTGCAGGTTATCGGAAGGGCCGGTGTCGCCGGTGTAGACGAAAACGCGCCCGCCCGCTTCGATGCGAAACGAGTAGGAGCGCGACAGTCGCGCTGCCTCGCTACCCGGCTCGAAATGATAGTGATCATTCGTGATGGCGCTGACGCGGATATTCGCGTCTTCATAGATATCGACGGGCTCGGGAGTGCGCGCGGGCAAATCCTCGGGTCTTGTCGAACTCACGATCCCCACGGATAGGTTCGCAGCAGCCAGCTGCCGCTGTACCCCATCGCCCGTGTCAAACAGGTAAACCGCATCGCCTACCACGATTGCATTGGCCGGCTCCGATCGCTTCACCCGCGTCACAGGGCCTCCCCCAGTTCGTAAGCCGCTTGCGTAATCAACGAAACAGCAGAGGCGCGACGTCGCGCAGATAACGCCGCCAGACGCGCCAATGATGGGCACCTTCGGTCTCGACGAACACGTGCTGAATGCCGGCTTTCTGGAGAGCCTCATGAGTGCTGCGGGCACCGGCCATCGCAGCATCCTCGGTACCGCAGGCGATCCACAGCAACTTGAGCCGCTCGTTTGCACCAGCGGGGTCGGCTGCCAGCGGGGCGATCGGATCCGGACCGACGGCGGCGGACACGGGATTCCCGATGAGACCCGCACTCATGATTCCCACGTAACTGAACGTATCCAGATGACCGAGCCCGATGCGGCCGGCCTGCATGCCTCCCATCGAGAAGCCCATGATGGCACGGTTTCCACGGTTCGCCAGCGTGCGGTACTTGCCGTCGATGAGCGGGACGACATCCTCCAAGATGTCACGCTCGTACAGCGCGAAGTCGCCGCCGAACGGGCCCGCCCCGGCTGGGGCAATTCCGTTGCCGTCCCCATTCACCGCAGCACCGCCGTAGCCCAGAGGCATCACGACAATGAAAGGCCGGATGGCCTTCTTCGCCAGAAGGTTATCGAGGATGGCGTTCGCACGGCCGTAGCGATGCCAGGAGTGGTGGTCATTGGCGAAGCCGTGCAGCAGATACAGCACTGGATAGCGCTGGCGCGGATTCGCATCGTAGCCCGGCGGCACATAGACATCGAGCTCGCGCACCACCCGGTTCGAGCGGGATTTGTAGACCAGCGTGCGGATCTCACCGTGGGGCACGTCCTGTACGTCATAGAACGCCGGCCCCTCGCCAGGCACATTCACGATGCTCGTCGTCGTACTCGGCACGTAACCGATCTTCAGCTGTGGGTTGGCCGGATCGGGTAGCCGTACACCATCGACGGTAAAGTAATAGACATACACGTCCGGCTTCAGCGGCCCTACCGAGGCGCTCCAGACGCCCTCGGTGTCCCGGCTCAAAGCCACATCGGGCCCGAAGTCCCCTGACACGGTGACCGCTTTTGCCTCATTGGCGCGCAAGCGGAAAGTCACCCTACCGTCGGTCACGACAGGAGACGCAACGGCGGCTGCAGCGCCACCCCGTCGAATCCCAACTTCCTGCGCCGAGGCCAGAAAGGCCATGGCGAGCGTGGCGGCCCCAATCGTCACGACGGTGGCCGCCCGCACGATCTCATGATGTATTGTCATCGGCCCCCTCATGACGAACCCAGCGGTGCGCAACGCGGCCCTGCCGACGACCCTCCCGACATTGGGCCGCCAAATTGAGCGCACTATTTCCGTGAGTCCGCCCCGGGAATCCACAACAACGCCGGCTCGAGCCACTTGTCTGACAATTGTGACCGGATTATAAGCAAAACACACTAATCGTTTTCGCAACCTGCGAGACCGCGCTACAGACGGCCCACTGCAATGAGGGACAGCCGGGTCTGTTGCCGGATCTCACGACCCTCGGCAAGTATCTGGGGGGTGGATTCTCCTGCGGCGCCTTTGGCGGCCGCGGTGAATTGATGAGGGAGCTGATCGCCCTCTCGGAGGCGATCGGCGACGCGGTAGTGGAGTTGTTGTGCGGTGCCGTCGAGCGCATCCTGGATCTGCGCCACGACATCTTCCGAAATCGAAGCCCCGGCTGACTGATATGAGTCTGCGGATCAGACGTCCGCAGGCCGGTAGCAAGCGAATGTGCACAAATGGAAGGTCGCGGCGCGATTGTAGACTAGCGGGCCAGATAGCTTCGACGGAATGAAGAACAAGGGGGAAACGAACATGCGCAGCATTGCACTGATCCTGCTCGCCCTGTTGCCCATCAAAGCAACACTCGCGGACATCACCCAGGTCAAGGTCACCGGTGGCGCCATCAGTGGGACTGCGGACCAGGGCATCTCGATTTTCAAGGGCATCCCATTTGCGGCTCCGCCGGTGGGTGATCTGCGCTGGAGAGCGCCGGCACCGGTCAAATCCTGGTCGGGCGTCCGCAAAGCGGATGCTTTCGCGAACGCCTGCATGCAGCCACCCCATTCGCAGGGCAATACCGCGCCCGTCAGCGAAGACTGCCTGTATCTGAACGTCTGGACGCCGGCCAGATCGGCGCACGAAAAGCTTCCTGTCATCGTATGGATTCACGGCGGCGGCTTCGTCGGAGGCTCCACCAGCATAGGTATGTATGACGGCACCGGATATGCGCGCAAAGGCGTGGTGCTGGTCAGCCTCGCTTATCGTCTCGGCCCGTATGGCTTCATGGCATATCCCGAGCTCAGTCGCGAAAGCGGGCACGGTTCGGGCACCTATGGCATCCAGGATCTGATTGCGGGACTGCAATGGGTACGAGCCAACATCTCCGCCTTTGGCGGCGATCCGCGCAACGTCACTCTCTTCGGCCACTCGGCCGGCTCCGCGGCCGTCAGTTTTCTTGCGGTCAGCCCGCTCAGCAAGGGACTGTTCCATCGTGTCATTGCCATGAGCGGCGCTTCCTTCGCACCGTTGGTGAGCTCAGAGCACGGTGGTTTCGGCATGAGTATTCCGACGCTCAAGATGGCCGAGGCAACCGGTACCGCTTTCATGTCCAAGCTGGGGGTGAGGAATATCGCCGAGGCGCGTGCGCTCAGTGCGGACAAGATCCAGTCTGCAACGGGCGCCGGCTTGGTGTTCCGGCCGGCGGCCGACGGCTATGTCCTCTCGAGTGACATGCTCACTCTTTACGAGCAAGGCAAGTTCAACGATACGCCGGTGCTGCTCGGACATACCTCCGACGAAACCCTCGCCTTTGGTGGAAGCCGGTCGGTGACACCCGCTGATTTCGAAAAGCAGGTCAAGGAACAGTTCGGGGCACAAGCCGACGCTGTATTGAACGCGTATCCTCACGGCACCGATGCCGATGCCGCGAGGGCCGCACGGCATGTGCGGAACGACACCTCGTTTGGCTGGAACATGTGGACCTGGGCGCGGGAGCAATCCAAACACGGCAGGGGCAAGGTGTTCATGTATTACTACGACAATCACGGCCCGCAGGCCGAAGGATCGGGTCACGGCAGCGACGTGCCCTTCCATTTCCAGACGTTGGCGGTGCGCCGGACGCCAAGCAAGGAAGACCTGGCGTTGTCAGAAGTGATCAGTTCCTACGACGTCAATTTCGCGAAAACCGGCGATCCCAACGGCAAAGGAGTGCCGCCATGGCCCGCTTTCACCGAGCAGAACCAGCAGGTGATGGTGTTCGATGCCGCACCGAGCGCGCGCCCCTATCCGCTGCTGCAGAAGGCAAAGGTGCTCGATACCTACTTCGAGCGGGTCGCCAAGGAGAAGTAGGCGCCTCTGCCTTCCCGTGAACGAGCACGGCTCCAGTCGATTGACCGGATGAGGAGCGCGCGTGCCCGGCGGCTCGTACTTGTCCAAGCCCGCTCAGACGATCAGAGGTAGCGAATCCCCCCACTACCCACTATTCGCAGGAACCGGTCCGTCTGCTGGATGAACTCAAAGGTGGGAGCACGGTAGAAACGGAACTGGATACCGAAATCGATGGCCGTTCCTGGGTCCCAGTTATCCAGGGCGCTGACCTCCGACTCGGTGAACCAGCCGACGTCGACCGATTCCGGCGGAACCGGCTCCGCCGGCACCGGTGTTGGCAGGCGCACGATGAATCCGTGATAGATCTGGTTCAGATGGGGCAGACTGATGACTGCGCACGGTACCAACTGCTCCGGCTCCAGCGGCACTCGCACTTCCTCCCACACCTCGCGCACCGCGGCTGCTTCGAGCGACTCGTTGCGCTCGACATAGCCGCCAGGGGGCGCCCACTTGCCGCTGTAGGGAGCGATGCCACGGCGCTGCAACAGGATACGGTCTGCCGCAAAGACGGCGACCAGAACCAGCAAGGAGGGTCCCTGCAACGGCGGTGTGGCCCCGCAACTATCGCAGGGACCTACAGCAGCGTCGTGCTCATCTGTGCCCCGACTGCGGAGCGGACCGCCGCAATGACTGCAGTATCGGATCGCGATGCTCACGATGTCACCACTGTCCCCGTATACGGCACAGAATGCCCGCCCGCCTCGCTCACCGCAACGGAGCCTGTCGCAATGGGCCGTCAAAATGAGCGCACTATTTTCCGTCCGGCCGTTCCGCACACACTTGCCCATGCAGAAGAACCGAGGAACGATCCTCATCGTTCATGGCGCGTGGGTCGGTGGCTGGCGCTGGCGTCAGGTCGCTGATGATTTGAGGGCCCGTGGCCATCGTGTATTCACGCCGACACTGACGGGCCTCGGCGAGCGCGCCCATCTCACCAGTCCGGCGGTGAATCTCTCCCTGCACGCTCTCGATGTCGCGAATGTCATCAAGTACGAGCAGCTGGAGAACATGCTACTGGTAGGACACTCCTACGGCGGCATGCCCATCTCGATGGCGGCGGAGCTCGTGCCGGAAGGGGCGATCCGGTCGATCCTGTATATGGATGCTTTCTTCCCCGAAGATGGCGAGTGCCTGAATGACCTGGTGCCCGGCCCTCCCCACGTGCCGGACGACCCGAAGGACTATCTCGTGCCGCCGCCGCGACGGAACGCAGTCGGTTTCAACGCTCACATGGCTGCGGGCGCCAGGGCCAACTACGAGGCTCTGCGTACTGCGCAGTCGGTTTATTGCTTTTCCGAGAAGGCGCGATTGACTGGTGCGCGCGAGCGTATTGCGCAAAAGACGTATGTGGTGGCGACCGGCTATGAGAACGACACCTTCACCAAGTTCGCCGCGCGGCTGCGCAAGCGTCCGGGCTGGCGGGTGCAAGAGATGCCGTACACGCACGATCTGCAGTTCGTCGCGCCGCAGGCCACTGCGGATATGATCGAAACTGCCATACCGTGATGGCCGCCGAGACGGATGCCCCGCCCATCGCGGCTGCAAGTCCGCCCGCTCATGCTCTGCTGACAAGAAGCTATCTGACCCGGTTGCTGGGCGTGCTGCTCGCGTTGAGTACGCTGAACGCGGCAGACCAGGCTATTCTCTCGGTGCTCGCCCAGCCCATCAAGGAAGATCTGCAGCTGACGGATACCCAGCTCGGCCTCCTTCAGGGCCTCGGCTTTGCAGTTCTCTGGTCGGTGCTGGGGCTGCCGGTCGGTTGGCTCGCCGAGCGCTTCAGCCGCAAGGGCTTGATCGCGCTGTGCGCCGGTGTCTGGTCGCTGATGACGACGGCTTGCGCTCTGTCGAGCAATTTTCTCACTCTGCTGTTGTGCCGGGCGGGCGTGGGCATTGGGCAAGCCGGATTTCTGCCCTGTTCGCAGTCGCTGTTGGCCGATCACTTTGCGGCCAATCGTCGCGGCTCCGCCATGAGCATTCTGTTGCTCGGCATGCCGTTCGGATTTCTTCTTGGACAGTCCATTGGCGGCTGGGCTGCAGGGACCTGGAGCTGGCGCGCGGGCTTCATGGTTCTCGGCGTACCGGGCCTGCTCGCCGCATTAGTGACCTGGCGTACTCTGCACGAGCCGCCGCGTGGCCTCATCGAGGGTTCCCCCGCGTCCGAGCACAATCTGCCGTTCAAACAGGTTGCCAAGGAGATCTGGTCCAAATCGAGTTTCCGGCATCTGCTGGTGGCTCTCTCGATCAGCCAGTTCTCGATGAATGCGATCGCCCAGTTCGTCCTACCCTTCTATCTGCGAGGGTTCCATCTGCCGCTCGCCGTCATCGGCACGCTCTTCGGGGCTATCTCCTTCACTTCCAACGGCCTCGGGATGCTGCTCGGTGGGTTTGGATTTGACCGTCTGGCGCGTTCTGATGCACGTTGGCTGGTAGCCGGCCCTGCGGCTGTGCTGGTGGTGGCGACCCCTCTGTATTGGGGGGCGTTTGGGAGCACCGGGATCGGCGCCTCGCTGGCATGCATCTGGTGCGCGAACCTGCTGCTGGCTACTTATTTCGCACCTACGTTCGCGGTGGTGCAGAACCTGGTGGGTCCGCGCATGCGCGCGACCGCAGCTGGGATCGTCGGGATGGTGACGGGGTTGCTGGGAACCGGTTTGGGTCCTTCGGTACTGGGTATCGCCAGTGACTTCTTTGCCAGGCGAGCCTTCGCCGGCGGCGACTTCTCCGCCTCCTGCCCTGGCGGCCATGCCGCCGCGGGTGCAGCAGCCGCTCTCGATGCATCCTGCCGCGAGGCATCGATGCTGGGCCTGCGTCATGCCCTTACGGCAATTCTGATCTTCTTCATATGGGCGGCCGTTCACTTCCTGCTCGCCGCAAAGCCACTGAAGCAGGAGCTCTATGTTCCTGCAGCTCCCGGCCCGATCAGATCGGGCGGCTGAAACTCATCTGCACCAGTAGCTCCGCGGACTCCCGCTTCGCCCAGGCGAATTCCGACGCGCTACCGTCGGTCATGCGCTCCAGCAGCCTGCGGAGCAGCTGAAAATAGCTCGCGTGGACGCTGGCCGGCAGACGCTCAGGCAGCGTCGCTCGAAAACGCGCCTCGTAGGCGGCGAGACCGCGCGACACAAGATCGATGATGGGGCTGTCCGCGAGGCGGGAGACGCGCTGCACCAGGCGTAGCAAGTCGTAGCGGTCGACGGATTCGTCCGACTCGATCTTTTCGAGGGCCGCCTGGAGCTTGTGCTTTTCGTCCTCCCCCGCGCGGCTGACGGCGAGGGCCGGTGTGAAGCAATTCAGTTGCAGCAACATCGTCCCCGCACTCATTGGATCGAGCTTCTCGCTGATCAGATAGGCCAACAGCAGGCGGATGCTTCCCGGTGCGCGCCGGTCACGAACAATGAGTCCATTGCCGCGGCCGCGGCGGCATTCCACCAAGCCACTGTCCTGCAGCAGCCGGATGGCGCGTCGCAGGGTCAGGCGGCTGACACCGAAGCGCTCGCACAGATCCCACTCCGATCCGAGTCGCATGCCGGCACTTCCGCCCCCGACGATCTGCGCTGCCAGTTGGCCGGCGATGTTTGCCGCCAGCGACCCCCCGGGACTCGAGGGGTCCCGGGGCGAGCCTCTGTCCGAGGCCTGCGTGAGCTCACTCATGCAGGCCATCAGCTCCTGATGCGCCCGTTCGGCCGCGCCCATCGCTGCCACGAGGTCTCCCCGCCGCACGGCAAGATGGACATCCGACATCGCGCTTTGAGCCTCGGGTGCAAACCCTCCCGCACCGTTCGCGGAAAGGAAGTCGAGCGTCAGTTGATTGAGGCACTCCACCAACAGCGCCAACGCGGGCTCTCGCGCCACGTGCGCGAGCTGCGCCCTCGCCGTCAGCGGATCCGATCCTGCTCCCGGCCTCTCGGCGGAGGGCTGATTTGGAATGGGACTTCGTGACTGCGCCGAGAGCGCCATTCTCACGACCATCAGATCCACCGCTTCCCGGGCGTCCAGAAGTTGCTTCAGGGTGATGCGGGAAGCCCGAAAGTGCTGCGCCAGCTCGCGGGCAACCCCGTCACAGCGGGGTTTTGTCAAAATGAAGCCGCCGCAGGGACCTGGGCGCATCTTGCCAAGACCACGCCGCTCGAGGAGACCCAGGGCCTCGCGAATAACCGCGCGGCCCACGTGATAGCGTTCGGAAAGAACGCGCAGCGAACCCAGGGAGCAGCCCGGCAGGAATCCCGACGCGGCAATGTCATCCTCAATCCTCCGCGCCGCTTCCTCGGCCAATCGCGACGATAGCTCCCCATCGCTGGCCGATGCCGCGTAAATGAGCTCGGATAGAGCTTTGCCCACTCTCATCGCATCCGGCGGCCGGTCGCGGCCGTATGAACCGCTGCAAGCCGCCCCCCTGCGTCAGTTGTGCTCAATCGTCGGTACTATTTTCCGGCCGCAGAACCCTCCACACTCGATTGTACTCAAGGGCGCCCGGAGGACCCAGCCGGTTGTTGCTCCGCCCGCGTTGCGCTGGCGGGGATCGGCCGGAGCCGACGTCGCGCCCGCCGGAAAAACGGCGGGACTACCCGGGGGACGCCGGCTCCATTGCCTCTTCGGCACCGATGTGGGCTCGAACTGCAGGTATCACCGTGACTACTCGCACATTTGCCGCAATCGTCCAAAGAACAGAGCGCTGGGATGCCAGCCGGCCGGCAGAGCAACAAGACGGATTTGCCGGCCACGCCCGATTTGTGGCGGAGCTCGAAGCCACCGGTTTCATCGCACTGGCGGGTCTGCTGCACGACACCAGTGAAGTCCTCTTCATATTTCACGCCGAGGATGCGGATGAGGTCCGCCAACGCATGAGTCGAGATCCCTGGCAAAAGGACGGTCACACGCGACTGACTCGAGTCGAGGAAATCCACATTCGCATCGGCGCGCCAGTGCCCCGCACGGGCGGCTAGAGCCGCCGCAGGAGTCTCGATCATGCAGGTGTTCGTATTTGACTGGATGGCTTATGGGGCGAGCGTGGATCATTTTCGCGTCAACGGCCAGATGCCGCGCCTCGGCCGCAGTCATTTCGATCCGCAGGTGGCCGTGCAAACCTACTCGAACCACCTTGCCGGCTGGGTCGAGATGGAGCGTCAGAAATTTGATGGCATTGCCATCAACGAGCACCACTCCACCCCCTTTGGGCTCAACAACTCACCCAATCTGATTGCCGCGGCGATCTCCCAGCTGACGACGCGGTTGAAGATCCTGGTGTACGCCAATCTGCTGCCGCTGCACGATCCTCTGCGTCTGGCGGAGGAAATCGCGATGCTCGATTGCCTCTCAAACGGGCGATTGATCGCGGGTGTGGCGCGCGGCGCACCGAGGGAATACAAGATTCTGAACGTCCCCATGAGTGAATCGCGCGGACGATTCGAGGAAGCGTATGAAGTGATGCGGCGGGCCTGGGTGGAGGAAAGCTTCAGCTTCGACGGCCAGTTCTACCACTACAGGGATGTTTCGATCTGGCCGCGTCCGGTTCAGTACCCGCATCCCCCCGTGTGGGTCCCGGTGACCAGCTCACGCGAAACGATCGAGTGGGCCGCCGCCAACGATGTCGCGATCACTCCCGGGGTGTTTGCCGGGCCGGTTCGAGAAGACACGATCCGCCACTATGCGCGCTGTCAGTCGCGCTACGGGCGCACGGTAACGCCGAAGCACCTGAACGTGATGATCGATTGCTATGTGGCGGACTCCAAGGCACAGGCCGTGGCGGAATATGGCCCCTATCTGATGTACCTGTTCAATACCCTGCTACCCTATGGACAGGTCATGCAGAAGGACACGAAGGGATATTACAGCTCGACCGCCTTCGAGCACCTCCGCCATGGCTCCAAGGGTACGCTCGCGGAGGACGCCACGTTGTTCTCGGAATGGACAATGGAGACCGTGCGCACGGCCGCGGAGAACATGCCTCTGGGGACGGCGGATGAAGTGACAGAGCGGATCATCGCCGAGTGCGATCAGGCGGGGGCTGACTCCGTGCTGCTGATCTGCAATCGAGCGCACCTGCCGCAGGAGATGTTTCTCAACCAGATCCGCCGCATCGGCGCCGAGGTGCTGCCGCGACTGCAGGCGCACCAGGTGAAGGTCGTTCCCTATGCCCAGGACGTGGCTGCGGCCTGAATTGCAAAGGAGCCCTTCTCGTGTCGAGTGCCGTGATGGAGACAACGCAACAGCTGCCCTTCGTGGAGGCCGTCATCAAATATCCCGAAAGGGCGGCTGAGGGGGGGCGGATCTGGGGCAACCAGGACTTCAGCTTCAGTCTCGAGGATCATCGGGTCCGCATTCACAATGCCCGGCGCGAGTCGGTCGCGTTCCGCGCGCATGGCTTTGCGTTGCTGAAGAGAACGACCGACATCGATTTCTCGAGCAAGCAAGAGGTGCAGGAGCGCTGGCATCCGCAGGCCCGGCGCCTGGTGAGCGAGCTGACGGGAGCGCAAGAGGTCTTTCCGTTTCTGGGCATTCTTCGCGGCGGTGAGACGGCCGAGGGCGGCGGACCTGCGCTCATGGCGCACGTCGATTTCAACGCTGCGAGCCTCCGTCATTGGGTGACGCAGCTGGATGCGGAGCGCGGCATAGCGCTGGCCAAGAAGCGTCTGGTGAACGTCAATCTGTGGACGCCGCTGCGTCCGGTGGAGAACAGCCCGTTGGCTGTCTGCGACGGCCGCAGCATCGCACCCGAGGATTTGCTGAACATCTCCTTCGGGCGGCCGGAGACCCGGCAGACGGATGAGTTCGCAGGCGGTTTCGACTCTGGGGGGTTTGTGCTCGCCTATAACCCCGGGCATCGCTGGTATTACTACCCCGCCATGCAGCCGCACGAGGTGCTTGCATTCAGGCTGTGCGATACGGGCGACGCTGGAGGCCACATGACGGCGCACACCGCTTTTGACGACCCGACCTCGATACCGGGATCTCCAAAGCGCATGAGCTATGAGCTGCGCACGATAGCGGTAATGGATTGACCGGACCCGACCGGCCGGCCGTAGCTTGGAGCCTGGATCGCGGAGCGCCGCGCCGCGCGCGGCTTTGATGATGCGAACATGCGCGTCGCCGCGTGGGCGTCAACGTTTGCCATCCCGTGGTCCGCTCTCGGACCCCTGATGCCATCGCCCGGGCTCGCGGTCGCGCTGTCCGCTGCCGTCATGCGCGCCAAGCAATGGCATTGACGTGGGGGACCGGACGCGATTCGACGACTTCATCATGAACATTCCCTTCGACGCCCACTCGTTGCGCTCCACACTCGGTAGCTTCGTTACGGGGGTCACGATCGTGACCACTCGCGGCCCCGATGGCGCGCCCGTCGGGGTAACCGCCAACAGTTTCAACTCCGTATCGCTGGACCCTCCAATGGTGCTGTGGAGCCTGGCGAAGTCGGCGCGGTGTCGCGCTGCCTTCAGCGCGGGTCGTACCTGGGCCGTGCATGTACTCTCGGCAGCTCAGCAGGGTCTGTCAGCACGGTTTGCGTCACCTATTGCGGATAAGTTCGCTGGGCTCGAGCTGGAGGAAGGCATGGGGGGCCTGCCGCTTCTAAAGGGCTGCGTCGCTCGACTTCAGTGCAAGACTGCTGCCGAATACGAAGGCGGCGACCACGTGATCCTGGTGGGCGAAGTCATTGCGTTCGATCGGATCGATGCAATGCCACTGTTGTTCCATGGTGGCGAGTACGCGCTCGCGGTTCGCAAAAGTGATGCCCGAGTTCCGGACGGTGAGGAGCCGGAGTTCTTTGCGGCGCTCACCCGGGATTTTCTGGGTTATCTGCTCGGTCGTGCGCACCGCGGCTTCTATTCTCAAATGGGCGACCACGCCAGCCGATACGGGTTGGACGAGGCAGCGTTTCTGGCCCTGTTGAGTCTGCGGCTACGAGACTGCCAGTCGCCCTCTGGTATGAACGAGATCCTGCGGCCGCTCGGTAGACAGGTGAGCACTGAGACGGTGACCCACCTTCTCTCACGAGGGCTGCTGCAGACGAAGGAGATGCCGACCGGGCGCGTCTGTTCTCTGACATCCGCGGGCCGTGAGCTGACGTCGCGCGTCGCTGCGGAGCTCAAAAGCCTGGCAGCTGACGCACTGAGTGCGCTCACCGCCGGCGAGGTCGCAATACTCAGGCAGTGCCTCAGGGCATTGATCGCCGCGACCCCCGCAGCGGATGCCAACACGGCATCCGAGAGCGGCGCTACTCGTGGCAGAAGCTGAGTCCGTAGAGCGTCCCTGGGTTCAATGCGGCAACCACGCAGAGGCCGCCGTAAAGAACGCCGCACACTCTCGTTCGGGCTGCATATCGCCCGGAGGGAAATAGCTCAACTTGACGACGACGGTTCGGGTCGCGGGATCGATGTAGATGAACTGCCCTTGCAGGCCAATGGCCTGGAAAGATCCCGGCTTCTCGCCCATCCACCACTGATAGCCATAGCCCGGACCGGGACCGCCCGTCGGACGGGTCGCCTCCGCCAGCCAGTGCGAGGACACGATACGGTGGCCATTGGCCTCGCCACCGTTCAGCACCATCTGCCCGAAGCGCGCGAAGTCTCGCAGGGTGGCGTTGATGCCCGCACCGCTAAACCGGCGATCTTTCCCGAGTCGATTTCCACCACGGCGGTGTCGGACCGCGCGACCACCGTGTCGGTCTTAAGGGGCTGCCTGGCAGCTCGAGCTGCCCACAGACGCGGCCCTGCCGGGCGCGCCGGCCGCTGCTAGAAGAGTCGGGGCGGCGCCCAATACGGTGCGTCGGCTGACATTCATACAACCCCCTTCAGCGTCCCAGGTGGTGATCGAAGAATCGGACGATCACATCGTAGCAATCGCGGGACTCCGGGACATCCGGCCTGGGCAGGCACCGCCGGCTCGTCGGTTGGATGGGTTGGGTCGCACCGCGGATCTCCTATCGGTTGAAGACGGACAGGTCGATCGCGTCGGCCATGGCGTGATTGCCCGCATCGTTGGGGTGGACGTGATCGCCAGAGTCGTATTCGGGCTTGAGTCTCGTGGGATGAGCCGGATCGCGAGTCACCGCGTCGAAGTCGACGACACGGTCGAAAGCTCCGCCGGTGCGGATCCACTCGTTCACTTGTTGACGGATGGCCTCACCTTTCGAGGTAAAGGTCCATACGCCCTCCCACGGCAAGAGTGTTCCACCCATGATGCGGATGCCGTGTAAATGGGCGTTTTCGATGAAGGCCCGGTAGCCGGCGATCAGATCCTCGGCCGTGATGCGATCCTCCTCGGGCGCTCCGGGAATGGCCGGAAAACTGATGTCGTTGATGCCTTCGAGAAAGATGATCCAGCGAACTCCGGGTCGGCTGAGGACGTCCCGATCGAATCGCGCCAGCGCGTTCGTGCCGGTCCCGTCATGAAGGACTCGATTGCCGGAGATCCCGAGGTTCACGATTGACCAACCAGTACCGAGCGGGCTCTCCCGGGTTCGCTCGAACAGTCGGGAAGGCCACGCACGATCCGCGTTTGGCGTCGTTGCGTAGCCGTCCGTGATGGAATCGCCGAACGCCACGATCGTCTGGGCGCTCCCGCCGGACTTCACGTCCACACCCGTCAGCCAGAAATACGAGCTGTTCTCGCGCGCGCCGGGCAGGGATTGCGACGCACTCGCATCGCCCGGGGACACGTAGGTCGTGTGCAGACCTAGCTGGTGGGTCGTCAGCTGTGCGACTGGCCCGGGGACGTAAAGGGAAATTGCCAGCCTCATCAGAGGCCGGATCGGCAGGTCGACCGGATCGCTCACCATGACGGCTCCGGGTGGAATCTTCACTCGCCCCTGCCCCCCGAACGTGACCGCGCGATCTGTGCCCGCCACAATGCTCGACCCGCGGTCTTGAACGGCTATGTGCGTCGATCCAATGATGATCGGTGCGTAGCCGAGTGCGTTCGAGAGTTGCAGCCGCACCTGGGCGCCGCCAACCGTCGTGCGCACGATCATTCGTACTGTCTCGTCCTTGAGATGCTCCGGTGCCGGAAGGATCGGCGAATGCACGTCCGCCTTGGGTGGCGGCTTGACCCAGGTCGGGTTCACGATGGGCGTCAACTGCTGAGCCGTGGCCCACGTGCTGACCCAATGCTCGCCCCGTGACGCGCCACTCGCGACGGAACTCGGACTCGCCGCGACGAGCGCCCACGCAGTCACTGCAATTGCGCACGCGCAAAACCACGCGGTCGTACCAGAGCCGCGATTACTCACGACACTGGCCTTGCTCGAGTCGAGCGGGCGCGGCCGGCGCGATCCAGTTGAAAATGAGTCCGGCACACAGCAGAACTGCGAACCCGGCGGCCAGAACGAATCCGAAGCGGATGTCGCCGAGTGCGTCGCTGACGGCTGCCATCGCAAGCGGCCCCAATGCAGCCGCAGCTGCGGTGAAGAACAGAAACACTCCCGCCGCCGCGCCCTGCAGGGACTGTGGAAAGTAGTTGATCCCTTTGGAGTTGAGAGTCGGATAGATCACGGACATGGCGAGCCCGGAGGCAGGCAGCAACCACGCGGCCATGTCCACGCCGCCCGTGAGGGAGCCCAGGAAACAGATGGCGATCGCTACTCCGCACAGAGCCAGAACCGCCTGCCATTGCAGGTGCTGCAGCAGCCACACTCCCAGAAACCGCCCTGCCGCGCGCAAAACAAAGAAGATTGTCAGTCCGTATATCGGTAGCCAGCTGTGCGCGCCGCGGTAGCGCTGCACGTAGGTCGGCATCCACACGTAGATGGCGACCTCGACAGACACGTACAGCAGGATGAGTGTCGCAATAGCGAGAGCGTACGGCTTCTTCAGCACCTCGAGCGCACTCTGCACGTTGAGTGCGCCCGGCTGCTGAGCGCGCGAAGGCGGAAAGCTCGTACGATGTGCCATGACGATGAGCAGCGCACACATGATGGCGGCCACGACGTACAGCCACTTCCAGGACAGTCCGGCCTTCACCAACGTTGCGACGACGGCAGGCCCGATGATCGATCCCACGGCAAAGAAGCCTTCGGCGGCGTTCATCAATCGTGTGTGCAGGGAGCTGGAGGGTGCGATATCGCCGATCAGCGCCAGCCCGCCCACCTTGAAGATACTGATCCCGAGTCCCGACACGGCCAGCAACGCGACGAAGAAGCCGAATGCGTGGCCGGCGGCAAACAGCAACGAGCTCATCCCGTAGAGCGTCAGCCCGATCACGATGGCCGGCTTGCGACCCCACCGATCCGCCACGAACCCCAGAGCGAGGCCGCCGAGTGCAATGGCTATCATGGGCACATAATGGAAAGCGCCTGCCGCCGTCAGACTCAGGTGAAACTGGGTCACCACTTCCGAGATGACGCTTCCGACGGCATCGCTGGTCATCGCAAACAGCAGAAACATCAGATAGACGAGCAGCCGGAGCGAGCCGGTATTCTGTTCAACTGCTGCCGCGACGCGTTCGGTCATCGCCTGGGGTCCCCTCTCGCGATAACTTTACATCCGAGGACAATCGATTGCACTATCTGTGGCAATGAAGAACCAGGTTCAGTTGATTGCCTATGCCGACCGGCTCGGCGGGACCATGCGCGCGCTGCATGGCCTCCTCACCGGGCCGCTGCGCGGCACGTTCGTCGGCTTGCATCTGTTGCCGTTTTTCCATCGCATCGATGGGGCTGACGCCGGTTTTGATCCCATCGACCACACCGCGGTGGATTCGCGGCTGGGCACTTGGGAGGACGTGCGCGCGCTGGCGCGAGACATCGACCTCATGGCCGATGTAATCGTCAACCACATCTCCACATCCTCGCCGCAGTTTCAGGATTTCTCGCGCCGCGGGGCGCAGTCCCCCCACGCCGGCCTCTTCCTCACGCTCGATGCCGTATTTCCAGGCGGTGCACAGGAGAAGGATCTGCTGGCCATCTATCGGCCGCGGCCCGGGTTGCCCTTCACGACGGTGACGCTGAACAACGGAACCCGCCGCATCCTGTGGACCACCTTTACACCGCAGCAGGTGGATATCGATGTCACTCGCGCGCCAGGTCGCGATTACCTGGACGGCATTCTGCGCACCTTCGCTGCCAACGGTATCCGCATGGTGCGCCTGGATGCAATCGGGTATGCCGTCAAGAAGGCGGGCGCCGACTGCTTCATGATGCCGGAGACATTCGACTTCATTGCGGACTTCTCCAACAGTGCCCGGCGCTGTGGGCTCGAGGTTCTGGTCGAGGTTCACTCGCACTATCGGCGCCAGATCGATGTCGCAGCCCATGTCGACTGGGTTTACGACTTTGCCTTGCCGCCGCTGGTCCTGCACGCGATCTCCCGCCAGACTTCGCAATATCTGCGGCGCTGGATCGGCATCCGCCCCACCAACTGCCTGACGGTTCTCGATACGCACGACGGGATCGGCATGATCGACGCCGGACCGGCGAGCGGGCCCGACGGCGAGGAGGGGCTGCTCCCCCAAGCGGAGCTGAATCGCCTGGTCGAGCAGATCCATCGAAACACGGGTGGCGGCAGTCAGCGAGCCACCGGATCCGCGGCACAAAACCTCGATCTCTACCAGGTCAACTGTGCCTTCTATGAGGCGCTCGGGCGGGACGATTCGATGTACCTGCTGGCGCGTGCGATTCAGTTCTTCTTGCCGGGCATTCCTCAGGTCTACTACGTGGGGCTGCTTGCCGGGACCAACGACATGGAGCTGCTGGCGCGCACCGGCGTCGGCCGCGACATCAACCGTCACTACTACGATTGCGAGGAAGTCGAGCGCAACCTGCAGCGCCCGGTTGTCGCGGGGCTGCTGGAGCTGATCCGGTTGCGCAACGCACATCCCGCCTTTGGCGGAACCTTCCAGCCGCTCCCCTCCCCGGAGGACGCACTGCAGCTGCGGTGGCAGCAGGGAAGCCAGTTCGCGCATTTGAGCGTCCGTTTCAAGGAACGCCTCTGGTGCATTGAATACTCCGAAGGATCGCAGCACCTGCGTTTCCCGGCCGGTTGATTTCCCGAGGCGCAATCGTTTGCGCCATGGACGATGAGTGCGATGCGTGCTCTCACCGAGCGCGGCCGAAAAATCCCCGCGGATGTGGCTGTTGCCGGCTTCGACGACATACCCCTCGCAACATACACCACACCACCGCTCACGACGGTTCGCCAGGACTGCCTTGCCGGGGCGCGGACTCTCGTGGACAAGGTGCTGCGCGCGAGAGCCGGGGAAGCGGTGGAATCGGAGGTCATCCCTGTCGAGTTGATCGTCAGGGCCTCGAGCCTGCGTCAGCACCACCATGAAACGCCGGTATCACGAGCTGAAGGAACGAGCCACCGCAACCGGGCCCGCAGGCGCGAGTAGATCGATCGCCCATGGCGCGAGCAGGCGCGGCGTCAGAGCCCGGGGCGGGCGATGATCGGCGGCGCTGCATTCAACGTCTCGACGGCGAATCCGGCCGCCGCCCGGTAATCCGCCATGAACGCAGCCCGTTCCGCGGATGAAATGACATCATCGATGTTCTGGAAGATCCCGCCACAGCGCTCGTCGACCACGTTGAGCAAGCCAAAGGGCCCCTCACTGCGGTTGCGCAATATCAGCTTGGAGATCGGACCGCACAGCCGCGCATCATAGCGGGCCAGCGCTTCGGGGCCGACGCCCTGCTCGCACAGAGCCGCTCCCAGAATCCGCGCATCCACGATTGCCTGACTGGCCCCGTTTGAGCCGGTGGGATACATCGCATGGGCGGCGTCGCCGAGCAAGGCAACGGGTCCCTCGACCCAGCTCGGCACGGGATCTCGATCGATCATCGGATTCTCGAACGCCGACTCTGCCCCCTCGATCAGGGCAGGCACGTCGAGCCAATTCCACCTCCACTGTGCGAAGTGGTGCAGAAACTCGCTGCACGGCACTTGGCGGAACCATCCGCTCAGTCGCCGGTCATCCGCATCATCGAGTGTCACCTCGGCGACCCAGTTGATCAGCGCGAGACCGGTGCGCCTATCCGGCTGGGAGATGGGATAGAGCACGATTCGATGCCGGTGCGTACCCAGACCGATGAACGAGGCCCCGGTTCGAATCGGCGGGGCGCGCGTCACCCCACGCCACATCATCTTCCCACCCCAGTGGATGGGAGGTTGCGAAGGATGCATCTGAGCGCGGACAGCCGAGTGAATGCCGTCGGCCCCGATGAGTAGCCGGCCTGATAACTCGGAGCTGGAGCCGTCCGCGTGGGATACCAGAACCACGACCTGCCCGTCAGAGCTGCGGCGATAGCCGGTCACGCGTGCGTCGAGGTGCACGGCTCGAGGTCCGATCCGATCGATGACCTTCTGGTAGAGGAGGCGCTGTAATTGCCCGCGATGGACGGCATACTGCGGCCAGCGATAGCCGGCCAGACGACCGCGGGGCTCGGAGTAGATCTCGCCCCCATTCAACCCGACGAGCGCCCATTCCCGCGCTGCAATTCCGATCTCTTCGAGCTCCACTTCGGTGATACCGAGCTCATTGAGCTCGCGCACCGCATTGGGCTGCAGATTGATTCCGACGCCCAGCGGGCGCATCTCACGGACTGATTCAAGGACGCTGCAGGGAACGCCGATCTGGTGCAACGTCAGCGCGGTGGCCAATCCACCTATGCCCGCGCCTGCAATGATCACTGGAGTGTCGCTCATGGCTCCGGCCATCATAGAGGCGAGCCGCGTCCTCCTCCAGGCCTCTTCGATCCTGGAGGGCCTGAGTTCACTGGATGACCAGAAGTGACAAAAACACTCGACGCTGCCGGCCTCCTGTGCAGTAGTATTTCCCAAGGCTACCGGTCGGCTTCGAGGGGGATTGCACATGAAGATTTTCGCCAAATGTCGGCTCGGGGTGCTCGCTCTTGCGGGGTGCCTGGCGCTGGCGTCCATTCCGGCAACGCGAGCGCAAGAGATGACGTCGAAGGCGCTCATCGAGCGCGCCGAGATCCAGGATCTGATCACCCGCTATTACGGCAACTTCGGCAAATCCAAGCGGGAGAGCTTCGCGGATTTCTATGCCGACGATGCGGAGATGATCCTCGGTGCCAACCATTACAAGGGAAAAGAGGGCATCACCGAGGCCTATAAGCGCGCCGGAGCCAACACCTCGGTCGAGAAAGCCTATTCGTTCAATATCACGATCAGCAATCCGCTCATCGTCGTCCACGGCGAGCGGGCCACGGCTCAATTGATCTTCACCGAGTATCTGATGCAGAAGCAGGGCGACCCGCTGAGTATCAGGACGCAAGGCCGCGAATACTCCACGTTCGTCAAGGTCAAGGGCCAATGGCGCTACAAGACGCGACAGATCATGAACGGTAACGAATCGCCGGCGGACTGGAAGGAGTAGAGCCTGAGTGTTACTGCCGCCCGTGCGTATCCGACGCAGCAGGCGTGGCTGGAGGCGGCGCGGCCTCGAGTTTGTTGGCCGTGTCGATCAGGAAGTTGCGAATCCTGAAAGTGTCCTCGGGCTGGAGGGCGTCCGCGAAAGAGGCCATCCCGCGCGCGGACAACTGCCCCTTCAGCACCACTGCGTCGAAGCCTTCCTGCGTGTACAGCAGCGGTGTGCGGGTGAGGTCGGGGAACAAGCCACGGGCCTGACGCCCGCGGTCGCCATGACATATCAGGCAGTCGCGCGCATATAACTGCTCACCGGCCTGCACATCGGCGGGTGTTGCCTGGGCATCCAGCGGTGGGGGCAACAGCGGGCGCGGAGTGAACGGCTGGTTCGGGGGGAGTTTGGCCTTGCCCTCGAGGGAAAACACCAGCAGGCGCGAATAGTTGGGCGCGTAATAGTCAGTTGCGGCTCCGCCGACGCTCACCGCAATATACTGCTTGCCGTCCAGCTCATAGCTGATGGGCGAGGCCAGCACCGAGGTCTGTGCGTCGAACGACCACAGGACTGTGCCTGTGTTGGCGTCGAAGGCGCGCAGCTGATTGCCGGCGCCGTTGCCCTCGAACACCAGACCGCCGGCGGTAGCCACGGCGCCGCCGTTGGCCCCCGGGCCTTCGTCCCCGGCCCAGACCGGCTGGCCGGTTTTCGGATCCCAGGCCTGCAGGAGGGAAGTCGAGCTCCTCTTCTCCCGAGGGTGCGCGGCGTACCAGGCGGGTCTGCCACGGAACTCGATACCCAGGTTGGTGCCGGTGTCGCTCGCCTCGTAATTCGGGTCATACACCATCGGGGAGTAGGCGTGCTCCGTCGGGATGTAGATCAGGCCCGTGTCAGGACTGTAGGCGTTGCCTTGCCAACCGTGGGCGCCTTGTGCACCACCGGGGAATAGGTTGAAGCCCTTGCTGCCTGCTGGGTAACGCGCTTCGGGTTTCACACGCGGACGGCCGGTCTTCATATCCACACCGTCGGCCCAATTCAGGTCCACGAACGGCGTCGCCTTCAGGAGCTTGCCGGTTCTGGCCGCGATCACGTAGAAGAATCCGTTCTTGGAAGGCTGCAGCAGCACACGCTGTTGCCGACGATCGATGCTCAGATCGACCACGGACAGCGGACTCACCGCATCGTAGTCCCAGGTTTCTGCAGGCGTCTCCTGGTAGTGCCACGCGTACTCGCCGGTATCCGCGTTGACGGCCACGATGGAGGCGAGGAACAGGTTGTCACCCCCCTTCGGATCGCGGTAGTCCTGGTTCCACGGCGTGCCATTGCCGACGCCGAAGTAAACCAGGTTGGTGACGGGGTCATAGACGAGCGCGTCCCAGGTGGTGCCGCCGCCGCCGCGCTTCAACCACTGCGCGCTTCCTGGGCCCCAGGTGGACGCCGCTTTCTTCATCGCATCGCTCTCGAACGGCTGCGAGGGATCGCCGGGCACGGTGTAGAAGCGCCAGTCGAGTTTGCCGGTCTCGGCGTCGTAAGCGCTGATGTAGCCGCGCACGCCATACTCGCCCCCCGCCAGACCCACCAACACCCTCCCCTTGGCCACGCGCGGGGCACTGGTGATGGAGTAGCGCTCTTTCGGGTCGATGGTGAGGGTCTGCCACACCGGCTTGCCGGTCCCCGCATCGATGGCGACCAGCCGGCCGTCCAGCGTGCCCACGTAGATCTTGCCGTTCCAGGCCGCAATGCCTCGATTGACGATGCCGCAGCACAGATTGCGGACCCACTGACCCGGGGTCTTGGGATCGTACTGCCATAGCGTCTTGCCGGTGCGCGCCTCGAAGGCGTACACCTTGCTCCACGCGGTGGACACGTAGATGACGCCGTCGATTTCCAGCGGCGTGCCATCCTGCTGCAGGTTCGTATCGTAATCGGCGAACCAGGTGAGGCCCAATCGCGACACGTTGCTTTTGTCGATCTGTTTGAGCGGGCTGAAGCGCTGCTCCGAATAGGTGCCGCCGTAGGTCATCCAGTTGGCCGCGGTCGCAGCAGAATCCGCCATGCGTCGAGCATTGACGTTCGCGCGCATGTCGGCCGCCCCAGCGGCACCCGAGGCGGCCACGAGTGCCAGAGCCGTCAGTCCCGGAGCCTTCCTCCAAGCCTGAGTCCGCAGCTGCACGAGTGGCCGCACCTATTTTACGTGCCGCGATCAGGCATCCTGCAGCAGGTCCTGCTGGACGTTCACACCCAGCCCGGGTGCATCGGAGAGCTGCATGTAGCCGTCCTTGTCGATCCGTGGCGCATTCTCGTACACGCTCCAGATCTGTTCGATATCGAGCGCGGGTGGCTCGTAGAACACTTCCCAGGTGGGGCCGTCGCCGTTGGTCGGGCCGAAGAACACTGCGTTGGGCAAAGAGGCGTTCAGATGCCCGGCGCAGAATACCCCGGGACCAAAACCGACGTGCGCAACGCAGCGCTTGTCGAAGGCAGCGGCGAGCGTGGCGACCTGGCGGGCGACGGTCGGACCGATGACCGTCTGCTCGAACTGAATGATGTCGAGCGAGTCCCGCTCGAGCATGTCCCGATATTCGTGCAGGCCCCGGCTGCCTTCGCCTCCGGCGAGCCGGAGGTTCGCCGCGTGGCGCAGTTGCGCGAGCTGGTCAAAATCCCAACGCGGTAGCGGTTCTTCGAGCCAGTAGACACCCAGTCGCGAGTACTCGCGTGCCGTGTCGAGCGCACGCTTGTAGTCCCATCGCGCCGGGCCCGAGTTCCCTCCGTCCGGCGCGTCTCCGGCCTGATTGGCGTCGCAGATGATGATGAAATCATCACCCATGAGCTTGCGCGTCTGCTCGACGAGCGCCACGTCCTCCTTCACGGTCGGAAAATGCGACCTGAATTTGATCGCGCGCCAGTTGTGCGCGTGCACGGTCTGCGCCATTCGAGCGCGCTCTTCCGGCGTCCCCGTCGACCACTGGCTTGCATACGGCATGAGCTTGCCGTCACGCCCGCCCCAGAGGCGATACAGCGGAATCTCCAGTATCTTGCCAACAAGGTCCCAGAGCGCGATTTCGACGTTTGCTCCGTCACCCACGGAGTTGAACGCCCCGGCGGGATCGAACAGCACGCGGGCAAGTCGCTGGACGTCCAGCGGATCGGCGCCGATCAATCGCTGGCGCACGAGGCTCAACACCGCGGGGTTCACTCCGGGCCCCAGCCCGGTCAGGCCCGCATCGGTATGAACCAAGGTGACCAGGTCACCGCCGACGCGATAGGAGCGCCCCGGTACACGCGAGCCGGGAGGAGTAAAGAGGGAGCCCAGCTCCTTGACGACGCGCACGCGCTTGACCTGCACATCGGTGACCTTGACCTTGGGGCGGCCCGGCGCGGCCAGCGCCGG
>Ga0068855_100000954_pt1 | contig 36005 bp, 31 predicted proteins | sample KBSCornC52_FD_66592 | JGI IMG/M metagenome (GOLD analysis project Ga0068855, IMG submission 66592) | Corn rhizosphere microbial communities from Kellogg Biological Station, Michigan, USA - KBS Corn C5-2 | ecosystem: Host-associated > Plants > Roots > Rhizosphere > Soil ...
CTATCCGCTCGTCGAATGGTGCGGCAACATCATGATCTGGTGGGCGCCCGAGGAAGGCGCGCCGACCTGGACCCTGCCCGAAGTGCCCGAGCACGGCCGCGAAGGCTGGTATGCCGACGAAGTGCGCACCTGGGAGGTCAAGTGCCACCCGCAGCACCCGGTGGAGAACGCCTGCGACTTCGCACACATCCACTACATCCACGGTTCGACCGACCCGGCCCGGCAGGACTACTTCCGCACCTACAAGCACCTGTTCTTCTCGAAGATCGACGTGCTTTACGGCGGCGAAAAGGAGAAGACCTTCCTCACGCCCAACGGCGGCAAGATCGCCAGCTTCCGCACGGTCCACGCCGGCCTGCCGATCGCCATCATCCGCTGGGACGATGAACTCTGGCCGACCGTGCTGATCACCTGCTTCACGCCGATCGACGACAAGCGCATCCAGTACAACTTCCAGCTTTTCTCGAAGCGCGGCGAAGGCGAGACCGGTGACGAGTGGCAGGGCCGCGCGGCGCGCATGCTGAAGATGCAGCTGAAGGTTGCCGAAGAGGACTTCTTCATCTGGGAGAACATGAAGACCATGGACGCCCCGGCCTACGAGCTGAGCGAGACCGGCCCCTACACCGACCTGCGCCACTGGGCTTCGCAGTTCTACCCGTCGACCGCGGCGACCTACGTGCCCGATCCCAACAACGCCCTGCTCGAGGGCGAGGGTGACGAACGGACCGGCCGTCTCCAGCTGCGCGAGCAGACCGCGGCCTGACGCAACTGTTGGCAAGCGCCCGCGGAAGCTCCGCGGGCGCTTGCTTGCCCCTTTCGAGGGGCTATTGACTGGCCGGCGCAATGCCTAACGTCACTTTCATCGAGCACTCGGGCGAGGCCCGCACCGTGGCGATCCGCAACGGCACCAACCTGATGGAAGGCGGGGTGCTCGGCGGCGTCTCCGGCATCGAGGCCGATTGCGGCGGTGCGCGCCTGTGCGGCACCTGCCAGGTCCTCGTCCCCGACGAATGGGTCGACAAGCTCCCGCCCAAGATCGAGTCCGAGGAAACCATCCTCGAACTGGCGCACGATCCCCAGCCGAACTCGCGCCTGTCGTGCTTCATCCGCATGAGCGACGCGCTCGACGGGCTGGTCCTGCACGTACCCGAATCGCAACGCTGATCAGGCGCCCTGTCCGGGCGTTGCAGTGCCGTTGCAGTGCCGTTGCAGATTGACCCTGTTTCAGTGCGGTGGAAGCGTCGTCATCGCGTCAGGAAGCCCGCTGGCAAGGCGCGGCGTGCAGCAGGGGCTGGCTGCCCCTGCAAGCGACGCAACGCTGTCCAGCGGGCTTCCTGACGCGACCCCGCAGGGGCGGGCCGATTTTGGCCCATCGCAGCGTCGATCGTCGGTCACTATGCGTGAACATAGCTCCCTCCTCTCTCCTCGCGCTGGGCCAAGTTGGGCTCCGTGCCGACGCTTCCACCGCACTGAAACAGGGTCTAGGCCGGCGCGTAGGCGTCCAGCACCTGCTGCACCCCGCGGGGCGCCGCGGCGCCTGCCGGATTGTAGCCCGGAATCATCAACTTGAGCAGGCGCGGCAGCTGGAAGCCCTTGAGCTTGCGGAACATCGCCTTCTCGCGCCGGAGGGATTCGGCAACCTCCGCCGGGCTCATCGAAGCGCGCTCCTGCGCCATGATCTGGGCGTAGATCCGCTTGTTGTGCCCGCCCAAGTGCTTGTAAGCAAAGAGGATCATGCGAACACGCGTGAAGTAGTCGCCATAGACGGCGCAGTACACGTCGTGGCAGACCGAACGGTGCTCGTACTCCTCGCCGAGGTGCCACTTCCACATATTCAGCGTGCGCTGGTCGCAACCTTCGAGGTATTCGTCGGCGTGTTCGAACATGAACACGGCGAGGCTCAGCGCCATGGTTTCAAAAGCGGCACTATAGGCGCAGTTGAACTTGTGCGATTTGGTGGCGAGGAAGCGCTTGTAGTCCGCTCGCTTGGCGTTGTAGCCGTCGAGCAGGAACGGATAGGTCTTGTTGAGTTCCGCGTTGTAGGCATTGTGGATCTTGTAGTGTTCGGTTTCCTGTTTGACGAACAGGTCGATATCGTCCCCGAGGTGCCGGTCCTCAGGCCGCAGCATCGGCTTGGCCTGGGCGAGGACCTGGTTCAGGTAGGGCTCCACCGCCGGGGTCCCGGTCGATCCGGCCACCCAGAAAGCGCTGAATTCCAGGCTCTTGCACCAGTGTGCCGGGACGCCGGCGAAGTCCATGAGCGGACGGCGATGTACGAGCGTCATGTCCTTCTCCAGTCCTGACTGTGTTCAGCTTCGGTCGTCTCCCTCGGCCGTATTGGCGACCGGCTCATTGATTACCGTCAACCCGGCAGCCGGGCCTGCGCCCCCCCGGCCATGGCCCAGAGGCCGGCCAGTACGGTATCGGTGCGTTCCCCGAAGGTCGGCCCCGCCAAGGTCCTGAACTTGGCGGAGAGATCGGCGTCGGTGGAGGGATACTGCGGCGATCCCACCCGGGTCGGCTGGTGATGGCGCAGCACCCTGCCGTCCGCCAGGTGAAGCGCGATCTCCGCGCCGCGCATGGCCGGAAAGGCCTCCCTGAAGCGCTCCGAACCCTTCGCTTCCACCTTGTCCATCAATCGGCGGAGCGGCTGCTCGGCAACCCGCTCATCGGTGAAGGCCTCGGTGCCAACCTGGCCGTGGGCGAGGGCAGTGGCGACGCAGAAGGCGATCGAGAACTTGGCCTCGTAAGGCGTTGTCGGCGCGGCATTTCCGGCGACGTCGATCGCGACGGGATAGGTTTCGACCTCGATCCGGCGCACGGCGGCGAGGTCGTCGATCTGTGAGCGGAGGGCGAGCGCGGCGTCCACTGCGGCGAAGGTGTGGCCGCAGCAGGCATGGATCTTCTGCGTCATCCGGCAGATCGTCCAGTCCTGGCCAAGGGCGGCGACGGCCCGGTCCCAGTCCACATCATGGCTCATCGCCGCGCCGAACCCGGCAGGCCCTTCGAAGATCTCCGGTTCACCGGTGAGCCCGTGCCGCGCAGCGTTCGCCGCGAAGACCCCGGCTTCGGCCGCCCGGCCGGCGTGGAGGGGCTTCAGCATAGCTTCGCTGCGGAACGCCTGCTGGAGCCCGGAGGCGAAGGTCGTCGCGGCGGAGAGCGCGTGGGCGCACTTCTGCGCGTCCAGCTTGAGTAGCGACGCGGCCGCGGCAGCCGCGCCCATGCAGCCGACGGTTCCGGTCGTGTGCCAGTAGCGGTAGTGATCGGGCTGGACCGCCTCGGCGATGCGGTTGCCGACTTCGTAGCCGAGCACGATCGCCCGCAGCAATTCGGCGCCCGTCGCCCCCTCGGCTTCGGCCACGGCCAGCGCCGCGGCTATCGTCGGGCAGCCGGGGTGGTAGAGCCCCGGTGCGTAGATGTCGTCGAGTTCGATGGCGTGCGAGGCGGTGCCGTTCAGCAGGGCCGCGGTGCGGGCCGGGACCTTGTCCTGTGGCGTACCGTAGACCGTGCTGCGACCATGGCCGAGATCGTCGGCCACGGCGGCCCGCACCGGTCCCATCACCGGCAGCGACCAGCCGGCGATCATCGCCCCGCTCCAGTCCACCAGCGCCCGCGCGGCATGGTGCAGGACCTCGTCGGGCAGGGGAGCGGTCGCAGATTCGGCGAGGAACCGGCCGAAGGCGAGGGCTATGCTCATCCGTCGCCTCCCCCGTCGGCTGCCTTGCGGATCGTGACCACCGCGTCGACGGCCCTGACGCCTTGTCCTTCCGGCAGGACGAGCACGGGATTGACCTCGGCCTCGACGATGGTCCGCGGCGCGCGGGACAGGGCGACGATCGCCTCGGCCAGCGCCTCCATGTCGCCGTGGACCTTGCCGCGAAAGCCCTGGAGCCGGCGCAGGGCCTTGACCTCGCCGAGCATGGCACGGGCTTCCGGGAGATCGACCGGCGCGAGGCGGATGGCGCGGTCGGCGTAGATCTCGGCGTCGATCCCGCCCGCCGCCACCATCACGAAAGGGCCGGCCTCGGGATCGTCGCGATAGGACAGGAGCACCTCGCCGAGCGCCGGGGTCATGCGCTGGACCAGCAGGTGGTCGCAGGGTTCGCCGGGGAAGGCCTGGCCGACGCCCGCGCGAATTTCGGCGGCGGCGCGGACGAACTGCTCGTCGCCGGCGATACCGAGCTTGACGCCGCCGATGTCGCTCTTGTGGAGGATCTCGGCCGAGAGGACCTTGACCGCCACCGGATAGCCGAGCGGAGAGGTGCTCGCGCCGGCCGGGACGACCGCATAGTCCGCCACCGGCAGGCCCAGCGCGGCGAGCTCAGCGTAGCCCTGCGCCTCGTCGAGCCGGACCTCGCTGCCCGGCGCGGCGGGCTCGACCGGCGCGTGCGGCGGACGGCGGCCGAAGGCGGCGGCGATGATGTCGCCGCAGGTTTCCGGACTGCCGGTGCAGGGAACACCCGCCTCGGTCAACCGCCGCAGGGCATCGGGCGCGTCGGGGGTGGCGAAGGCGATGACCGGCTTGGGCGAGGCGATCGCCGCTGCCTCGATCGAGGGGATCAGCAGGTGCGGCTCCAGCCGGGCGGAGGAGCCGGCGACGGCGATCACGGCGTCGAACTCGTCGGAGCCGGTGAGGGCATCGAGCGCGGTGGTCATCGCATCGGGGCGGGTGCCGGACAGCGTCAGGTCGACGATGCGGCCGGGGCTTACCGGGAGCCCCTGGTCAGCCATCTGCTGCAGCACTTTTGCGCTGGGTGCGGCCACCTCTCCGCCGCGCAGCGCCAGCTGGTCGACGACCATGGCGCCGCCCGCGCCGGTGGTGGTGACCAGCGCCGCGCGGACCGGGCGGCTCCGGCGGACGGGTGCACCGAGCTTGCGCAGCAGGGACGGCGCGCGCAGCAGGCCCTCGACCGTCTCGACCCGGGCGATGCCGCAGTCCGCGAGAAATGCCTCGGCGACGACGTTCTCGCCGGCGAGGACCCCGGTGTGCGACTGGGTGAGTTCCGCCGCCTGGTCGGTTCGCCCGAGCAGGTAGGCGACGATCGGACGCCCGCGCCGCGCCGCTTCGTGGGCGAAGCGCCGCAGGTGCCGGCCGTGCTGGATCGATTCGAGGAACAGCGCGTAGCTGTCGATCTCGGGATCATCGAGCGTCGCCTCGCAAATCTCGCCGAGCGACAGGTCGATCTCCATGCCGGTCGAAACGGCGGCGGCAAAGCCCACGCCGAGCGCCCGGCCGCGCGACATGAGCGCGCCGATCATGCTGCCGGAATGCGAGGCCACGAACACGCCGCCGACCGGCATCCCCGGTTCGGCGAAGGCGGCATTGGCGGTGAGCATCAGGTGGTTGCGGTTGTTGACCACGCCGATGGAATTGGGGCCGATCAGCCGGGTCGATCCTTTGGCGAGCGACGCTTCGACCTCGGCGCGCAGGGCTTCGCCCGCAGCTCCGGATTCGCCGAAGCCGCCGGCGAGCACGGTGACCACCGGAACCCCCATGCTCACGCATTCGGCGACCACCCCCGGCACGGTCTGCGATGGCGAGACGATGAAGACGTGGTCGGGCACTTCGGGCAGGGCGGTGAGCGAGGGCCAGGCCTGCTTGCCCATGACCACGGAATTGCGGGCATTGATCGGGTAGACGGTGCCGCCGAACCCGGCGACATCGAGGAAGCGCAGCGGACGCGATCCGGTCTTGGTGAGATCGTCCGAGGCGCCGACGATGGCGACGCAGCGGGGGTTGAGGATGTGGCGTCCCAGGTCCGGCGCCAGATCGGGGGAAGCGGGCCGATCGGCCCGGGCAGGCTGCGCTGGATCGTTCAATGACCTCTCCTGGGGCAACCGGGCGCCCCGCCTAGTGGGGACCGGCATATGCGATCAGGAGCGGCGGCGGATAGATGGGGCTCGACGCGAGCCGTCCGGAATTCTCAGGCGAATTGGCGGAGGTGTTCCGCCAGCCGGCCCACTTCGGCCAGTGAACGGATCGCATCGTTGAGGTGCGTGCAGCCGATCGGGCCCCTCAGTTCGGCGAGGACCTTGCGCCGCAATTGCGGGAGCGGCGTTCCGACGAGCCGCCGGACCGAGAACTGCGGGCTCAGGCATTCGGAATAGGGCAGGCTGCCGGGAATCGCGGTTATCCCGGTGAGAACGAGGCCATCCGCTCCGGGCGCGGCGCGCGCGAGCAGGCGGTATTCATGGACGACGGCGCGGAACGAGCCGGGCACCACGCCGGTATCCTGGAACATGGCGTCCATGTGTATCTCTCCGCCCTCGTCCCAGACGTCGATGCGGCGGACGCGCCGCGCGGTGCGATCGCGGTCGGGCTGCAGGGGATGGAACCCGAGCGGATCGTCGGCCGGCTCGATCGGCGCGACGGGATTGGCCTTGTCGACCTGGCTGCGGTCGAACAGGGCGCTCGACCCGGTGGCATAGCCGCTGCAGACGTTCTCCTGGCTGGTCCGGTCAACCTCCGCGGGATCCGGCGCCGGCAGCCACTTGGCAACCAGCCAGCCGGACATCACCAGGCTGCCGACGACGTCGTCGAGGAGGAGGGCCAGCGGGCGTTCCCTGGCTCCCGCATCCTCGAGCAGCGGGGCGATCGCCCGGCGGAATCCGAGCAGACAATGGGCGCCCTGCAGCGTTGCGATTCCGGGCAGGGCAGGTTCCGTGGAGATCCGGGTTATCGTCCTTGCCGGGTCGACCTGAATGTCGAAACGATCGTGATCGAGCACGCGCGGCTCCTCGCCGCCCTCTCCGGTGAACAGATCGCGAGCCTGGCCGAGCAGGGTCAAGGGGCCGTCGAAGCCCTCGGGCCAGGCCATCTCGATCGACGTGGTCCGTCGCACCGAGTGGGGCCGCCGCGCCGGTATGGTTCGCGCGAAGGATTCGTCGCGGGCAGGGTTCAGGTCGGTTTCCACGGGTCTCACCGGTCTCAGGCTGTTGGCCGGTGCAGCGCCGGGCGGGGGCAGGAGAGGTCGAGCACCGTGCGATAGCCGGGCTCCGCCAGGACGACCGGCCAGGCCATGTTGACCATGCGGGCCGAGGCGATGCTGCCCGCGTCGGCGAAGGCCGTGCCCGAACCGCCCGGATTGCCGAGCGGCATGTCGACCGAGAAGGGCACGCGCCCGTCGATCTCGATCCGGTAGCCGCCGTTGTGGCCGATCTTGAGCAGGTCGGGGAAGGTGTCCGGGCCGAAGCGGTTGACATGCTTGGTCGTGAACACCTTGCGGCCCTGATAGACGCCGTGCTGGGCGAAGTAGTAGCCAGCGACCGTGCCCTGCTCGACGACATAGCCGTTGGGCGCGACGATCCGTTCGGGGGCCAGCCAGAAGTCGCAATCGACCTCGATCCCGTCGAGCGTGATGCCGAAGGCGTCGGCCAGGAGGTGCGGCACGCCGCCCCAGGTCTGGACGACCCAGTCGTGGGTATCGGCCGCAACCTCTTCGGCCTTGCGGCCATAGCCCAGCTTGTACATCGAGGTGTGGGTGGCGATCTTGAGGTAGTCGAGCACTTCCCAGGTCGTGATCTGCTTCACGTAGAACTGCGAGCTGGCGAGGATGATCGGCAGGGCATCTGTGATGAAGCCCGGATCGACCCCGGTGTAGTGCAGGCTGGACCCGCCTTCGGCGCAGGCCTTGTTCACCACCTCGAGGAACCAGTCCCCCCGCTTCATGGCGCGCGGGTGGGTTCCGCCGCAATGCATCGAGACCACGTTCTTGCCGCTGCGCAGCAGGGCCAGCATGGTCAGCAGGTGATCGTAGGCCTGGGTGCCCTCGACCGAGGGATCGGCCAGCGAGGAATCGTTGGGGCAGTAGAGCACGCAATCGGCGTCGAGCGCCAGGAGCTCCGCATCGTCGGAGGTGGCGATGACGCCGGTCGGCGGCCGGTTGATCAGCTCCCCGGCGTCCTTGCCGTGCTTGGCGGCGCTGTAGGCCTTGACCCCGACCAGCTGCATGTCGCTGCGTTCGAGGATCTGGCGGGCCGCATTGCGGCCGTTGGGCCCGGTCGTCCAGACGATGACCTTGAGTACGCGATCGGCAGTCATCTCTGGTCTCCCCGGACCCCTCGATTCAGCCGCGCAGGTACCGCTTGGCGATGTTGGCGCGGTGCACTTCGCTCGGGCCTTCGTAGATCCGCATGACGCGGGCGCGCTGGTACATCAGGTGCAGCGGCAGATCCTTGGTCATGCCGAGGGCGCCGTGGGCCTGCATCGCGTTGTCGACGATCTCCTGGACCATTTCGGTCGCATAGATCTTGAGCATCGAGGCCTCGGTGCGGATATCCTGACCGGCATCGGCCTTGCGGGCGGCGTCATCGAGCATCAGTCGGCAGGCGTGGATCTTGGTCTGGCCATCGGCAATCCACCACTGGACGGCCTGGCGATCGGAGAGCTTCTCGCCGAAGGTGACGCGTTCCTTGGCCCAGTCGATCATCATCTGCATGGCGCGGACCGACATGCCGATGCACAGGCCGACCATTTCGATGCGGCGCGAGACGAGCCGGTCCTGCATGGCAGCAAAGCCCTGGCCCACGCCGCCGAGCACCTGGCTGGCGGGGATGCGGCAATCTTCCAGCAGCACTTCGTAGGTGCGCAGGCCCGAGAGCATCTTGATCTCGCGCTCGACGTTGTAGCCGGGCGTGTCCTTGTCGATGATGAAGGCGGTGATGCCCTGGTGGCGCTTGCCGTCGCCGACGCGGGCCATGGCGATGGTGAAATCGGCGAAGGGCGCGCGGCTGATCCAGATCTTGCGGCCGTTGAGGACATAGTCGTCGCCGTCGGGCACCGCCCTGGTGGTCATCGCGGCAGGGTCGCCGCCGGCGTTCGGCTCGGAAATGCAGATCGCCGAGATCGTCTTCCCCTCGATGTAGGGGACGAGGTACTTTTCCTTCTGCTCCGGCGTGCCGTGCTTCTCCAGCATCAGCAGGTTCGGCGAGTCCGGCGGGAAGGTGAAGGGCACGGCGGTGGTGCCGAGCTCTTCGTTGATCCGGGCCATGACGGTGTTCGGCAGGTTATAGCCGCCGGTCGACTCGGGCGCGTCGAGACCCCACAGGCCGAGTTCCTTGGTGCGGGCCATCAGGTGCTCATTTTCCTCAGGCGTGAGGTGCCAGGGCTTGCCGTCGGCCTCGCGCGCCAGGACTGCAGGTTCGAGAGGCAGCAGTTCGCTGGTGACGAACTTGCGCACCAGGTCGATGATCATCTCGTGTTCTTCGGACAGGCTCATGTGCTTACCTCTTGTTCCTGTGATCGGCCCATTGTTCGTCGCTCCAGCGCAGCAGGTCCTCGGCGCCGGAGGTGCGCAGATGGTGCCCGCCGTCGATGACGACCATCTCGCCGTTGATGTATGCGCCCGCGTCCGAGATCAGGAACGTGGCGAGATCGGCAATCTCTTCGTGCCGGCCGACGCGGCCGAGCGGATTGTCGTCGGACCCGTCGCCCGATTTTTCCATCCGGGCGGCCGGGCGCAGGCGCTCGTAGGCGCCCTGGGTGGGAAAGCGGCCGGGGCCGATGGCGACCAGCCGGATGCCGCGCGGCCCCCATTCGACCGCGAGGCTGCGGGTCATGGCGAGCAGGCCGCTCTTGGCCATGGCCGAAGGGGTGGTGAAGGCGCGTCCGGTGATCACCGAGGTCGACAGGATCGAGAGCACCACGCCCGGCGCCTCGCGTTCGATCCAGCGGCGGCCGGCGGCCATGGTCATGTACATCGAGCCGTGAAGGGTGACGCCAAGGACCGCGTCGGCGGCGCGGGCGGAGAGCATGTGCGTCTGGGCGATGAAGTTGGCCGCCGCGTTGTTGACGAGGACGTCGATCGGCCGCTCGGCGAAGACCGCGTCCATCATCGCCTCGACCGCGTCGGCGCTGCGGATGTCGCAGCCGTGGGTGGAAACGGTCGCGCCGAATTCGCCGCGGATCTCTTCGGCGGTGGCTTCCAGCACCTCGGTCCTGCGCCCGCACAGGACGAGCGAGGCGCCGAGGCTCGCGAACTGCCGGGCCATCGACTTGCCGATGCCCGTGCCGCCTCCGCTGACGAGGACGTTCTTGCCGGCCAGCAGGTCTGCCTGAAACACTTTGCTCACTGGCCGATTCCCTTGAACTGGGGGGTGCGCTTTTCCATGAACGAGGCGATGCCCTCCTTCAGGTCGTCGCTGCCGAAGCATGCGAACTGTTCGCGGTCGGCAATGACCACGGCCTCGCCAAGCGGGCGCGAGAGGTCGGTCCAGACCTGGCGCTTGATCACGGCCATCGCTCGGGGCGAGGACCAGGTGGCCAGTTCGACCGCCACTTCGCGCACCGCTTCGGCAAAGCCTTCGCTCGGCAGCACGGTGCCGAGGCCGATCTCCCCGGCGCGCTGGGCGGAGATCGCCTTGCCGGTGAGGAGCAGTTCGAGCGCATTGGTCGGCCCGACCAGGCGCGGCAGCAGCCACGAGGTGCCATGCTCGGCGATCAGGCCGCGGCGGGCGAAGGCCGTGTTGATCTTCGCGGAATCGGCGATGTAGCGCAGGTCGGCAAACAGCGCGATGGCGAGGCCGACGCCGGCCGCGGCGCCGTTGATCGCGGCGATGATCGGCTTGGGAATGCCCAGCAGGTAGGAATAGCGCTGCTCGAAATCGCCGGTCGGCGCATCGGCCGGCGGCGGTTCGCGCTTGGTGCGCGGGCCGGACAGGTCGGCGCCCGCGCAGAACGCCTTGCCCGCTCCGGTGATGACGATCACGCGCACGGCGGGATCCTCGGCGGCGCGGCCCAGCAGCTGGCGCAGCAGCACCTCCATGGCCGGGGTCCACGCGTTCAGCTTGTCGGGCCGGTTGAGCGTCAGCGTGGCCACGCCGGAGGCGAGCTCATATGTGATTTCGTCAGACAAAACGTGCCACTCCCCCGGGAAATCCGCCTTGTCCTAGACGGACTTGCCGCTTGGGTTCAACATGCGCCTGTGCGCCCTGGATGGGGCCAGCCTTAGTAGGTGAGCGGCAGTGCAGTCAACCGACCATTTGGGAATCAAACGGGCCCTTTCGGGCGGCTTGCCGCGAGCCGGATCGCGGCGGAGGCAGCTTGCCGGAGCGCTCACCTTTGCAGTTTACCAACCAGTTGAATGACTCTATCGGCACAGGGGGAATCGGATGTTCGGAAGGTATCACGCATGAGCGAGGAAGCAGGCGCCACCGGGGGCGAAGGACGGCGGCCCGATAGCGTTCTCGCGGGAATCAGGGTGCTGGACTTCGGCCGGTTCATCGCCGGCCCGGCCTCCGCGGCCTTGCTTGGCGACCTCGGCGCCGAGGTCATTCGCATCGACAAGCTCGGCGGGGGCGAGGATCGCGGGATGACCCCGGTGACCGCGTTCGGGGAAGGAACGATGTTCCTCCAGAACAACCGCAACAAGGTATCGATCGAAATGGACATCGCCTCGCCCGCCGGGCGCGAGGTGGTGCGGCGCATGGTGAAGTCGGCAGATGTCGTCGTCGCCAACATGCCGGAAGGTACGCTGAAGTCGCTCGGGCTCGACTACGAGACGCTGCGGGCGATCAACCCCAAGATCATCGCGTCCACCTCTTCCGCCTATGGTTCCGGCGGGCCCTACAGCAAGCGCATCGGCTTCGACGGTGTCGGACAGGTGATGTCAGGGGCGGTCTACCGCAGCGGCACGCCCGAACAGCCGGTGCGCTCGGCCGTGCCCTATGTCGACTATTCGACGGCGCTGAGCAGCGCGGTCGGTGTGCTGGCCGCCCTGCTGCACCGCGAGCACACCGGCGAAGGCCAGCACGTCGAGACCAACCTTGTCGGCACGGCGCTGATGATCGCGAGCAATTTCCTGATCGAGCAGTCGGCCCTGCACATGAATCGCACGGCCACGCTCAACCGCGGCCAGTTGGGCGCCCCGGTCGACATGTTCCGGGTCAAGGACGGCTGGCTGCTGATCCAGGTCGCCGGCCAGCCGATGTACGAACGCTGGTGCAAGGTGATCGGCGAGGACGAGTGGCGGACGGATCCGCGCTTCGCCACCGACGTCCTGCGCGGCGAGCATGGCGAGATCATCAGCGCGCGCATGCAGAAGTGGTGCGACGAGCGGACCAAGGCCGAGGCCGTGGCCGAACTCGAGGCGGCGAAGATTCCGGCCTATCCGGTCTATTCGCCGCAGGATGCGCTGGATGACCCCCATATCCAGGCCATGGGCTACCTCAAGCCGATCCAGTACCGCGGCCTGCCCGAAGGTACGCCGATCGTCGGCGCGCCGTTCAAGCTGTCGGAAACACCGACCACGATCCGCCTCAATCCGCCGGTGAGCGGCCAGCACTCCCGCCAGATCCTGCGCGAGTTCGGCTACAGCGACGCGGAAATCGAAAACCTGATCGAGACGGGCGTGGTGCGCTGCGCACCGGCCGACGTCTGATAGAAACTGAAAGGACAGCCAAGTGACCATTCTCCAGGATCATGTCGTCGCGGTAACCGGCGCGGGCGGAGGCATCGGCCGCGAAATCGCGCTGCTCTGCGCTCGCGAAGGCGCCGCGGTAGTCGTCAACGACCTCGGCACCTCGGGCGACGGCCAGGGCGCCAGCGCCGGGCCGGCCCAGCAGACGGTGAACATGATCGTGGCGGCCGGCGGCCGTGCCGTCGCCAACACCGCCAGCGTTTCCGATCCCGCCGGCGCGGAATCGATCATTTCCGACGCGATCAACGCCTTCGGCCGGATCGATGCCGTGGTGAACAACGCCGCGATCATGCGCGACCGCATCTTCCACAAGATGACCGAGGCCGATTGGCGCGACATCATCGAGGTCGATCTCACCGGCGCCTTCCTGGTTTCGCGCGCCGCCGCGCCCCATTTCAAGGAGCAGGCTTCGGGCCACTACGTCCACTTCACCTCGGCCTCGGGGCTGATCGGCAACATGGGCCAGGCCAGCTACATCGCCTCTAAGATGGGGATCGTCGGCCTGTCGAACTCGATCGCGCTCGACATGGAGCGCTTTGGGGTGACCTCCAACTGCATCTGCCCCTTCGCCTGGAGCCGGCTGACCGGGTCCATCCCCGTCAACAGCGAGGCCGAGCGCATCCGGGTCGAGCGCCTGAAGCAGATGACGCCCGACAAGATCGCCCCGATGGTCGCCTACCTGTGTTCGAACCAGGCCGATGGCGTCACCGGCCAGATCTTCGGCGTGCGCAAGAACGAGATCATCCTGTTCAGCGTGCCCCGTCCGATCCGCACGATGCAGCGCGGCGACGGCTGGACGCCGCAGATGATCGCCGACGAACTGATCCCCGCGTTCAAGCCGACCATGCACAGCCTGCAGAAGTCGGCCGACGTGTTCTGCTGGGACCCGGTGTGATGGCAGAAGCCCGGTTCGATCCCGCGGCGCTGGTTGCGCGCCCGGTCTGGGAGATCCGCCACAAGTACGATCAGCGCGATACCATCCTCTACGCCCTCGGCGTGGGGGCCGGGCAGGGCGTCGATGGCATGCCGGAACTGCGCTATGTCTACGAGCAGGGCCTCGCCGCCCTGCCGACCATGGCCGTGGTGCTCGCCTATCCGGGCTTTTGGCAGCAGGACCCGCAGTACGGGATTGACTGGACCAGGATCCTCCATGGCGAGCAGTCGGTGGTGTTCCATCGGCCGCTGCCGGTCTCGGGCGAGGTCATCGGCCGCTTCCGCATCCGCTCGATCCACGACAAGGGCGAAGGCAAGGGCGCGCTGCTCTATGCCGAGCGCGTCATCGTCGATGCGGCAACCGGCGAAACCCTCGCCACGGTGGTCCAGAATTCGTTCCTGCGCGGCAATGGCGGCAGCGGCAGCGCGGCCGACGGCCCGCCGCCGGCGCCCCATCCGCTCCCGACCGACCGGGCGCCGGATCACGTGATCACGCTGCACAGCCATGGCGACCAGGCGGCGATCTATCGCCTCAGCGGCGACTACAACCCGCTGCACATCGATCCCGCCGTGGCCGCCAAGGCCGGGTTTGACCGGCCGATCCTCCATGGCCTATGCACGTATGGAATGGCTGGCCGCGCGGTGATCGCGGCATTTTGCGGCGGCGATGAATCGCGGCTACGTCGCTTCGACGTGCGGTTCTCCAGCCCCGTGTTCCCGGGTGAGAGCATTCGCTTCGACCTGTGGAACGAAGGGCCCGGCAAGGGCTCCTTGCGCGCCACGGTGATCGGGCGCGAGGTTCAGGTTCTGAATAATGGGTACGTCGAACATGATTGATATCGCGCTGATTTTCCCCCTCGCCAGGAGCGCCGCTCATGCGTGACGATGCTTGCCAGGCCCGCTGGCTCACCGAAGAAGTGCTGATGGTCGGCGAGACCGCGCGCCGTTTCTTCGAGCAGGAATTCGTGCCCAACGTCGATCGCTGGCGCGAGCAGGGCATGATCGACCGCTCGCTGTGGGAAGCGGCGGGGCGGGCCGGCCTGCTCGGCTGCTCGCTGCCCGAGGAAGTCGGCGGCGCCGGCAACCGCGCCTTCATGGCGATCACCCTCATCGAAGAGGGCCGGGCGGGCGACGCCGCCTGGGGCATCAGCGTCCACGACTACGTCTGCCACTACATCAACGCCTTCGGCACGGCGGAGCAGAAGGCGCGCTGGCTGCCCAAGCTGATCTCCGGCGAGATGATCGCCGCCATCGCGCTGACCGAGCCCGACGCCGGGTCCGATCTCAAGGCGATCCGCACCTCGGCGGTGAAGCAGGGCGCGAACTACGTGGTGAACGGTCAGAAGACCTTCATCACCAACGGGCAGAGCGCCAACCTGATCTGCGTCGCGGTGAAGACCGATCCGGCCGCCGGGGCCAAGGGCGTCTCGCTGCTGATGGTCGAGACGGAAACCACCCCGGGCTTCCGCCGCGGGCGCAAGCTGCACAAGATCGGCCTCCATGCGGCCGATACGTCCGAGCTGTTCTTCGACAACATGGAAGTGCCGGAAGATTGCCTGCTCGGCGGCGTGGAAGGCAAGGGCTTCAGCCAGCTGATGCTGCAGCTCGGCTGGGAGCGCCTGTCGATCGCGCTGCGCTGCGTGGGCCTCGCGGAATATGCGCTGGACCACACCGTCCGCCACGTGCGCGAGCGCAAGGCCTTTGGCGGCACCCTGTTCGATCTGCAGAACACCCAGTTCACCCTGGCCGAAGCCAAGACCGACCTCGAGGCCATGCGTTTCCTTTGCTACGGCTGCGTCGATGCGCTGCTCGATGGAAAGCTCGATCCGGCGCTGGCCGCATCGGCCAAGCTGTTCGCCACGGACGGGCTGAACCGCATCGTCGACAAGTGCCTGCAGTTGCACGGCGGCTATGGGTTCATGGACGAATATCCGATCGGGCGCCTCTATGGCGACGCGCGCGCCGCCAAGATCTACGGCGGCAGCAACGAGGTGATGAAGATGCTGGTCGCGCGCGCGCTGGCGGCCGACTGATTGCAGGGAAGGGATTTGGGATGACCGTTCGGACCGAATATCTCGGGGATCATGTTTCGCTGGTGGAATTCAGCCAGCCGCCCCACAACTTCTTCGACCCCGAAATGCTCTGGGAAATCTATGAGGCCTATCGCGACCTCGGCCAGGACGGGAAGAGCCGCGCGATCGTCCTGGGCAGCGAAGGGCGTCATTTCTGCGCCGGGGCCAATTTCCGCAAGGCGGCCGCAGATCCGCTTGCGCCGCCCCCGACGCCGCGTCCGCACCTTTACCAGATCGCGATCCTCGCCATGTCCCAGCCGCTGCCGGTGGTCGCGGCCGTGCAGGGCAGCGCCGTCGGCGGTGGTCTCGGCCTTGCGCTCAGCGCGGATTTCCGCGTCGCCACGCCCGACGCCCGGCTGACCGCGAACTTCGCGCGGATCGGCTTCCACCACGGTTTCGGCCTGACCGCCACCCTGCCGCGCGCCGTCGGCCACCAGAAGGCGACGGAACTGCTTTATACCGGCCGCGACGTTTCCGGCACGGAAGCGCTGGAGATCGGTCTGGTCGACCGCCTCGCCGAGGCCGACGAACTGCGCGGTGCGGCGATCGCCTTTGCCAAGGAGATCGCGCAGTCCGCGCCGCAGTCGCTGCTTTCGGTCCGCGAGACGATGCGCCGGCCGCTGCTCGAGGAGTTCCGTCGGTCGGTCGACCGCGAACTGGCAGAGCAGAACAAGCTGCGTGACACCGAGGACTTCAAGATCGGCGTCAACACCAAGCGGGGCGAAGTGCCGCAGTTCGTGGGCCGCTGATCAAGACCATCGCGAGAGGATGCATCGATGAGCGCTGAAGCTGGAAGCCCCCCCGAGACCATTCCGGCGCTGCTGCGGTGGGGCGCCGAGCTTTGGCCGGACCGGCTGTTCGCGTCGTTCCTGGATGACGTGAACTGGACCCGCAGCGACGCGCTCGCCGAGGCCGAACTCTGCGCCAGGCGGCTGGCGACGATGGGCATCGGGATGAACGACCGCGTCGTCGTCATGATGCCCAATACGATCGACTGGATCCGCTGCTGGTGGGGCCTGTCGATGATCGGCGCGATCATGGTGCCGTTCAACCCGGCGCTGCGCGGCAACATCTTCCGCGGCATCTTCGAGACGGTCGATCCCAAGGCCGTGATCGTCGAACGCGGCGCGGAGGACCTGTTCAACGATGAGCAGCTCAAGCGCACCCTGTTCGTCGACGAGATCATGGCGGCCGAGCCCGCGACGATCGACGCCTGGCCCGAAATCGGACCGGGCCACCCGGCCGCGATCATCATGTCCTCGGGCACCACCGGTCCGTCCAAGGGCTCGCTGATGCCCAATCGGCAGCTGACCAAGCAGTCCGGCTGGCTGATCCCGCAGGCCGGGGTTTGCGAAGACGACGTGTTCCTCTGCGACATGCCGCTGTTTCACCTCAGCGGTCTCTCGCCGATCAGCACCACGATGGTCGCCGGCGGCCGGTTCATCCTGCGCACTGCCCCGGCGGTCTCGACCTACTGGGAGACCGCGCGCGATCTCGGGGCGACCTGGAGCTACATCGTGGGGACGATGTCGGGCTTCCTGATGGCAAGGCCGGTCTCCCCGGCGGAGAAGGAGCACAAGCTCCGGTTCGTCCTGTCGGCGCCGCTCCCGGCGGATATCGAGGGCTTCAAAGAGCGCTTCAACATACGCGGCATTGGCAGCAGCTACGGCATGAGCGAAGCGGGCATCTTCGTCATCCAGGCGCCCTTCGACGAGATCCGCCCCCTCAGCGCCGGAAAGCTGCGCGACGGGTTCGACGTCCGGATCGTCGACGAGCACGGCAACGACGTGCCCGAAGGCCAGCCCGGCGAAGTGCTCGTCCGCTCGCACGAGCCCTACCGGATGCAGCTGGGCTATTTCGGCAACGAGGAAGCGACCGCCAAGGCCTGGGAGGGCGGCTGGTTCCACACCGGCGACATCCTGCGCCGCGATGCGGACGGCTACTACTATTTCATGGACCGCGCCAAGGACAGCCTGCGCCGCCGCGGCGAGAACATCTCCAGCTTCGAGGTCGAACGCGACGTCCAGTCGCACCCTGACATCGCCGAGGCGGCCTGCGTCGCCTACCCCAGCGAGTTCGGCGGCGACGACGAGGTGAAGGTCTTCGTCGTGCTCGAGCCCCATGGCAAGCCGGACTGGACGGAGATCGTCCACTTCCTCGCGGCGCGGATGCCCTATTTCATGGTCCCGCGCTATTTCGAGCCGATCGACACCCTGCCCAAGACGCCGACCAACCGCGTGCAGAAGCACCTGCTGCGCGCCAAGGGCAACGGTCCGCAGGCGTGGGATCGTGAGGCGCATGGACTGGTCATCGGCCGCGACGGGAAGGTCAAGCAGACCGCCGCAAGCTGACCGGGCCGGCCACAGCATCGCAGAATGCTTGCAGTGCCGTTGCAGCGCCGTTGCAGTTGCGGCTCCGGTGGGGCGATGATGGGTTTTGGAGGGCATGAGCATAGATGCAATCTGACCAGGAAATGATCCTGCCGGTCCCCCAGCCGGACCCGATTTCCGCCACTTTCTGGCAGCATTGCGCGGCACGTTCGCTGCACATCCAGCGCTGCGCGAACTGCAAGCACTGGCAGCATCCGCCCCAGGCGATCTGCCCCTCGTGCCTCTCCACCGACCTGCGCTTTGAACCGGTGAGCGGGCAGGGGACGGTCTACAGTTTCACCCTGACCGCCAGCGGCATGCGCCACCCGGCCTTCACCGCCAAGGGCCCCTACCTGGTCGGCCTCGTGGAACTGGTCGAGCAGCCCGGCCTGCACCTTTACACCAATTTCCCGGGGGCGACGCTCGAGGACATGCGGGTGGGGGCGCCCGTCACGGTGGAATTCGAGGAGCGCACCGGCGGCATGGTGCTTCCGCAGTTCCGCCTCGTGGCGGGAGGCGAAGCATGAGCATCCGGCGCAACGCGGCCGCTTTCGTCGGCGTGGGGCATTCCCCGATCTATCGCCACGACGACGTTCCGCTCGGACAGCTGGCGATGGACGCCGTCCGCGCGGCGATCGCCGACGCGGGCCTCAAGGACAGCGACATCGACGGCATCTGCTGCGTCGATGGCCAGCCGTTCGATACCGAAGACGTGCAGTGGGACGGGATCAACTACGTCACCGCCGATTTCGTCCGCAATGCGCTGGGCGTCATGCCCGGCTTCTGCACCAACACCGCCAACATGCTGGGGCGATCGCTCGCCGAGGCGATCAGCGCGGTGGAGGCCGGGCGAGCGCGCTACGCAGTGGTGTTCCGCGCCCTGCATTCGCCGCGCGGCACCTATGGCATGGTGACCGCGCCCGAAGCCTCGGGGCTGGACCAGTGGTTCCTGCCCTACGGCCTGTTCACCCCCGGCGTCTTCGCCCAGCTGTGGAGCCGCTACCAGGGCAAGTATGGCACCGGCAGCCGCGAACAGATGGCGACGCTGGTCCTGCAGCTGCGCGAGAACGGCATGAAGGCGCCCTACAGCTATTGGGCCAGCGCCGGGGCCTCGCCGCCGACGCGCGAGGCTTACCTCGCCGCGCGGCCGGTCTCCACGCCTCTCTCGCTGTTCGACTGCGACATTCCGGTGCAGGGTGCCGCCGCCTTCATCATTACCTCGGCGGAACGTGCGCGCGACCTGCGGCAGCGTCCGGCCTTTGTGGCGGGCAACTCGTTCCCGCTATCCGCCCGGTTCAGTCGGGTGGAAGATATCGAGCTCGACCGCGAAGAGGTTTGGGGCGCCCATGTCGGGAAGACGCTGTGGACGCATTCCGGGATGACTCCGGCGGACGTCGACGTCGCCAATGTCTATGACGGCTTTTCGATTCTCTCGATCCTCTGGTTGGAGGCGCTGGGGTTCTGCGAAAGGGGCACGGCGTTCGAGTTCATCCAGGACGGGCGCATTGCCCCCGACGGCGCCCTGCCGGTCAACCCGTTCGGCGGGAACATCGGCTGCGGCCGGATGCACGGCGTGCCGCAGGTGATGGATGCCATCCTCCAGGTGACCGGGCGGGCCGGCGCCTGTCAGATCCCCGGAGCCCGGTCAGCCGTGGCCGCACTGGGTCCGTTATGGGGAGGCTCCGCGCTGCTGGTGACCGGGGAAGGCTGAGCTGGAGCCAAGCGACTCATACACAATGGAAACCGCCGCCCGCATTGACACTTGCAGTTCTGCAAACTAGCGCTTGGCCGCCCAACCACCCATTCGTTCTACAGGACCAGATCCGTTGGCCAAGTCACCTGGACGCACCGATCGCAAGACGGAAGTATTGAATGCCGCTGCCGGTCTGTTCGTGGCGAATGGATATATGTCCACCACGATGGACGATATCGCCACGGCCGTATCCCTGAACAAGGGCACGCTCTACTACTATTACGACAGCAAGGCTTCAATCCTGTTCGACATCGTCAACCGGCTCGAGCAGGGGCGGATCGAGGCCGCGCGACCGGTCGGCGACGAAGAGCGGACGCTTCGGGATTTCATCGAAGAATCAGCTGTATACATTCTGGATAACCCGGTGAGCGCGCGGATTGCCGCGCAGGAATCGCCGTTTCTGGACATGTGGCTGAGCCCGGAGCAGCTTGCTGCGCTCAACAAGGGGCACACCGAGTTCCAGGGCCATCTGCTCCGCTACCTCAAGCAGAGCCTGGGCGAGGACGCTTCCTCTGATCAGGAACTGATAGTCTCGGCGCATGTCATCACCGGCGCCCTGACCTGGCTGACCCGTTGGTACAGTCCGAAGGGGGCCATGTCGAAAGAGGACGTGGCCGCCCGGATCGCCGACGTCCTGCTCGACGGCGTCAATGCCCGCGGGAACGGCGCGTCACAGCCGCGAGCGGCAAGCGCGCCCGCCAAGGCGAAGCGCACGAGTGGCGTTTCGGCGGCCGAAAGCCCAAAGCCGCGGCCGGCGCGCCCGCAGACACGCGACAAGGCGCAGGAGCGGCGCAATCGCGCGGCTGCGGTGAACCGCCAGCTGACCTGATCGGCGGCGCTTCCGCTCTCCCGCTACCTCAAGATTGCTGCGTCTCGAGCCGGTTCTGCCGGATCGATCCGTTTGCGCGCGGTCGCAGTTCGGCCCGTGCGATTTTTGCGCAGCCCGTTCCGACATTTTGATGTGAGTCAAAGACCGGGGGCTCACCCATGCGCATGTCGTATCAACCAACCAGTTGATAGAGGATGCCATGAACGCGAACCCCAATTTCCTGTCGTCCGCCTTTCCCCAATCGCCCTATCCGAAGGGCTGGTTCGTCGTTGCGGATTCGCGCGACGTGGCTCCCGGTGAGGTGAAGCCACTCAAGTACTTCGGGCGCGACCTCGTCCTGTGGCGTGGCGAGTCTGGCCAGGTCTACCTGATGGACGCCAACTGCCTCCACCTCGGCGCGCACATGGGCTACCGTGGCGACGACGAACAGCGCAAGCTGGTCCCGGCCGTGGTCGGCGAGGACATCGCCTGCCCGTGGCACGCCTGGCGCTGGAACGGCCAGGGCCGCAACACCTGCATTCCCTACAAGAACGAGAAGCCCAAGGCCGGCGCCAAGATCCGGACCTATCCGGTCAAGGAATGGCACGGCATGGTGATCTGCTGGTACGCCTGGGACGAGAGCGATCCCGAATGGGAGATGCCGGAGTTCTGGGAGCTGGAGGCCGAAGACTTCTATCCGTTCCACCCTTCGGGCACGCATCACTGGGTGCTGAAGGGCCATTGCCAGTCGCCGATGGAGAATTCGGCCGACTTCTCGCACATCCACTTCGTCCACGGTTCGGGCGGACTGGCCGAGCCTGAGGCCATGCTGTGCGACAAGCACCGGATGGTGGCCGACGTGACCGTGCTCTACGGTCGCCCCGACAAGAAGACGACCCTGACCGCAGTCGGCGGGCAGAAGGCTACCATTCGCCTCGACCACTACGGCATCGGCATCTCGGTGCACCGCTGGGGCGAGCAGCTGTGGCCGGCCTGCCTGGTCACCAGCTTCACCCCGATCGACGACGAGCACTACGAAGTGGGCTATCACTTCGTCGCCAAGCGCGGTCCGGGCGAGAGCGGCGACGTGATGCAGGGCAAGGCTGCCCGCATGTTCAAGATGCAGAAGCACGTCATCGAGCAGGACTTCTTCATCTGGAACCACGGCAAGCGGCTGGACAACGCGCTCTACGCGGCTTCCGAGGCCAAGCTCTATGGCCGGCTGCGCTACTGGGCGCTGCAGTTCTATCCGGAGACGGCGGAAGGCTATGTCTGCCCCGGAGACGACATGTCGACCCTGGGTAGCCTAGACGATCGCATTCCGGTCGAAGCCTGATCGCGAGCGGCGCCGGCCAAGCCGGCGCCGCACCCTTACAGGGAACAATCTGCTTCATGAAACTGCAGCATGTCATTGATCCGGTTGCCTGCATAGCCTGCGAGATCTGCATCCACATGTGCCCGTCGAGCGCGATCATGGACATCAATGGGCGGATCGTGATCGATCCGGACATGTGCGACGGATCGTCCGCCTGCCTTGACGTCTGCCCGACCGGCGCCAACCGGCACTGGATCGACATCACGCAGACCGGCCGCATCACGCCGAGCGAGCAGGCCACCTGGACACAGCTGCCGGAAGGGACCGAGCGTTCTCAAGACGACGAACGCGCAGTCGCCTGATCACGACTGGTCCCCAGCAAAATCCGACATCGCTGGTTTTGCATCCGGCCGAACGGTTGAACCGTTGCGGCTATCGTAGTGTGCGACTAAGCACCCGGCAGGCTGACTTAGCGAGCGCAAGGAGACGAGGATGACCGGGATTGTCGAGTTCGGTGGAGGTCTGGTCACGCTCGAAGTGCGCGACGGCATCGGAATTGCCACGCTCAACCGGCCGGAGGCGCGCAACACGATCAACCATCCGCTGCGCGCGGCCATGGTCGCGGCCTTCTCGGCCGCCAATGCCGATCCGGCGATCCGTGCCGTCGTGCTTACCGGGGCCGGCGGCCACTTCAGCGGCGGTGGCGATCTCAAGGGGATGAGCGACCGCGATGTCGCCTCGGTTCATAGCCGGATGCTGATGGCGGCCCAGGTCGCCCGGCTCGTGCACCGCGCGCCCAAGCCCTATATCGCGGCGGTCGAGGGCAGCGCCTTCGGAGCCGGCCTGTCGCTGCCGCTGGCCTGCGACCAGATCGTCGCCTCGGACACGGCGAAGTTCTGCTCGGTCTTCGTCCGCGCCGGCCTCGTTCCCGACTATGCGATGATGTACACGCTGCCGAGGCGCGTGGGTGAGGGCATGGCGCGGCGGATGATGATGACCGCCTGCGTGGTCGGTGCCGAGGAGGCGCTGGCGAACGGCCTGATCGACCAGCGCGTCGGCGCCGGCGAGGCGCTGGACGCGGCGCTGAAGCTGGCCGCCGAGTTCTCGGCCCATGCGCCGCTGGCCTTGCAGATGCTCAAGGCCGCGATGTCCGACGGCCGTGCCAACGATTTCGACTCGTGCCTCGGCGCCGAGGGCGACCTCCAGGGCCAGCTGTTCCAGTCCGCGGACTTCACCGAAGTCCTCGCCGCCTTCGAGGAAAAGCGCGCGCCGCGCTTCACCGGCAAGTGAGGGGCCGCGGCGCCGGGCAAGCTACCGGCGCCGCAGCTCCCAATCGGATCAGACGCGTTCGATGATGATCGCCGGGGCCATGCCGCCGGCCGCGCACATCGTGATGAGGCCGCGCTTCGCATCGCGCCGCTCCAGTTCGTCGACCATGGTGCCGATCAGCATCGAGCCGGTGGCGCCGATCGGGTGGCCGAGCGCGCAGGCGCCGCCATTGACGTTGACCTTGGCGCGATCGAGCTTGAGGTCGCGGATGAACTTCTCGGCGACGACGGCGAAGGCCTCGTTGATCTCGAACAGGTCGATATCGTCGAGGGTGAGGCCGGCCTTCTCGAGCACCTTGCGGGCGGCGGGGACCGGCGCATTGAGCATGAGCGTGGGGCAATCGCCGACATTGGCATAGGCGACGATCCGCGCGCGCGGGCGCAGGCCGTTGCGTTCCACGAAGCCTTCGGAAGCGAGCAGCAGGGCGGCGGCGCCATCGACCACGCCCGACGAGTTGCCGCCGTGGTGGATGGCTTCGAATTCGAGGCCCGGATACTTCTGCTGGATCAGCTGGCGGTAGGTCAGCCCATTCGCGCCGGCGACCTTATCGGCCAGTGCGGCGAAGCTCGGCTTGAGAGCGGCGAGCGCTTCCGCGGTGGTCTGCGGGCGGGGAAATTCCTCATGATCGAGAGCGACCGAACCATCGGGGTTGAGCACCGGAACGAGGCTGCGGGCGAAGCGGCCTTCGCGGATCGCCACGTCGGCCCGGCGCTGGCTCTCCAGCGCGAGGGCATCGACATCGGCGCGGGTGATTCCTTCGATTGCCGCGATCGCGTCGGCGCAGACGCCCTGCTGGGCTTGCGGGTGCCTGGCCTGGAGCGCTTCGTTGCCAGCCTGCATACCGAGCCCGCCCAGACCCTTTTCGGCTTCGATTGCGGCAATTTCCGCATGGTAGGACATCATCTCGACGCCGCCGGCGATGATGCAGTCTTCCATCCCCGCCATGATCGAGGCTGAGCCCAGCGCCGTCGAGGTGATGCCGGCGCCGCAGAAGCGATCCAGGGTCACGCCGCTGACGACCTGAGGCAGGCCGGCGTGGAGCACCGACATGCGGGCGATGTCGCTCCCCTGCTTCCACTTCTGGATGGCGGTGCCGAAAATGACATCGTCGATCTCAGCTGGATTGATCGGGTTGCGCTCGACAATGGCGCGCAGCACCGTCGCGCCCAGGTCCTGCGGGTGCAGGTGGGCAAGGGCGCCCTTGCCGGGCTTGCCGATCCCACGCGGGGTCCTCACGGCATCGACGATATAGGCTTGCGACATCACATACTCCCTTGTCCGGTAAGGCGCGCCGGTTGGCGGCAATGTTGGAAGGCTCTAGGCGTGGTATTGGCTGCGTCAACAATTCGAAAAGCTAGCCCTGGGGCAATTTCTCACGATCGGTAGGTGACGGCGTAGAAGCCAAGATCGTCCACCTTGTCGGGCGAAGCCGGATCGCCGATCGAATCGAGGATCATGTCGAACCGCTCCTTGATGAGGCCGCGATATTCGGGATGGGTGATCAGGTAGAACCGGTTTTCCTCGATGCCCTTGGTCACGAAGCGGCCGATGTCGGCGGGATCGGCCGAGGCGGCGAGGAAGGCCTTGATCGCGGCGCTGCTGGCGTTGTTGTGCTGCGAGGGCATGAACTTCTGGTTGTTCGAGGTCAGCTGCGTGTTGACCACGCCCGGGCAGAGCAGCGAGACGTTGATGTCGGTGCCCTTGAGCTCAAGGTAAAGCGATTCACCCAGCGCCGTCGCCGCATATTTGGACATCGTGTAGATGCCGACGCCGGGGGTCACGAACAGCCCCATCATCGAGGCGGTAATCACGATGTGGCCCCCTTCGCCGTGGGCGCGGATACGCGGGAGCAGTTCCTTCACGCCCACGTACATGCCGCGGGCGTTGACCGACCAGGCCATGTCCAGATCGTCGAGCGAGCGTTCCTCGATCTTGCCGCGGCCGCCGCTGATGCCGGCATTGCAGCAGAAGATATGGATCTTTCCGAAGGCCTGCTCGACCTCGTCGGCGGCGCGGGTCCATTCCGCCGGATCGCGGACGTCGAGCTTGACGGCGATCGCTTCCACCCTGGCTTCCGCGCGGACCTGTGCGGCGACCCGTTCGGCCCCGGCGAGATCGACATCGGCCACGGCAATGCGCGCGCCCGCCGCCGCAAGGCCCGCAACGATGGCTTCGCCGATGCCGCTGGCGCCGCCGGTTACCAGGGCGGTTCGTCCTGCAATCCTCGACATCCGCTGCTCCATCGTTCTTGGGGATTTCGAGTGATGCGGTGGCAGCCGGGACCTATGACGTCAAGCGACCGGATGTTTGAAAAATGCCGCTTCAGGCATACCCGGCGGTTTCAATATAGCGAAAGGTGGGCTAGCCCGATCCAAACGGTGGGTTGGGGTCAGCATGCAAACAGCGGACTATATCGTCGTGGGCGCGGGCAGCGCCGGGTGCGTGATCGCGAGCCGGCTGTCAGAAGACCACGCCGTCAGCGTCATCCTGATCGAGGCGGGCAATTCGGGCCCCCGCGCGCTGGTCTCGACGCCGGCCGGAATGCGCTATCTGATGACCCACAAGCGCGCATCCTGGGGGTTCGTCGCCGAGGCCGATCCTTCCATCAACGGCGCGCGGCGGCCCTGGCCGCGGGGCAAGGTGCTCGGCGGGTCGAGCGCGATCAACGGGCTGATCTACCTGCGGGGGGACCGCCGCGACTACGACGCCTGGGCCGAGGCCGGCTGCACGGGCTGGTCGTTCAACGAACTGCTCCCCTATTTCATGCGCTCCGAGGGGTTCGAAGGCGATCCCCCGGGACAGTCGCACGGGACCTTCGGGCCGATGTCTGTCTCGCGCCAGCGCAGCCCGCACCGGCTGGCCGGGAACTTCCTCGAGGGCTGCGCCGAAATCGGCATCGACCACAATGAAGATTACTGCGGGGGTGAACAGGAAGGCGCCTTCATCCCGCTGACCAACCAGCGCCGCGGCAAGCGCAGCAGTTCGGCCGAGGCCTTCCTCAGCCGCGCCAAGGGCCGCCGCAACCTGACGATCATCACCGACTGCGAGGTCGACAAGGTCCTGGTGGCCGGCGGGCGCGCAACGGGCGTGAAGCTGCAGCGGCGCGACGGGACCGCGTTCGAGCTTGGCGCGAGCCGCGAGGTCATTCTCAGCGCCGGGTCGATCGGCTCGCCGGCGATCCTCATGCGCTCGGGGATAGGCCCGGCGGCGCACCTGAAGGGCCATGGGATCGCGGTACTGCTGGATGCCCCGCAGGTCGGGCAGAACCTGCAGGAGCATGCGGTCATCTCCGAACAGCGCGCGGTCAATGTAGCGACGTGGAACACCCAGGCGCGCCAGCCGCGGCTCTTGTGGGAAATGCTGCGCTACGGGCTGTTCCGAAGGGGCCTGCTGACCTCGCCCGCCGTCTGCGCCATGGCCGCCGTGCGCACCCTGCCGGAACTGGAGATGCCCGATATCACCTTGCACCTGATGCCGATGGCCATGTTCCCGCCCAAGCAGCCCGGCGGTTTCCCGGTCATTCCGGCCGCGCCGGGCATCCGCCTGGTCGCGAGCATCAACCAGCCGCGCTCACGCGGGGAGATCCGGCTGAGCGGGCCGGATGTGAAGGACCGGCTGCTGATCGATCATCGCATGGTCTCGGACCCATGGGACATGGCCTGCATGGTGCGCGGCCTGCAGCTGGTGCAGCGCCTGCTCGCGACCGAAGCCTTCGCGCGGGTGGTAACCGGATCGCTCGAGCCTTCAGCCCGGCCCGGCGCCAGCGTGGCGGAACTCGAAGCCTTCGTGCGCGAGTGGACCGGGATCGGGCTCCATCCGGTGGGGACCTGCCGCATGGGCGTCGACGCGGCGGCGGTGGTCGATCCGCAGCTGAGGCTGAACGGCATTGCCGGCCTGCGCGTGGCCGACGCCTCGATCATGCCCTGGCTGATCTCCGGTAATACCAATGCCGCCTCGATGATGATCGGCGAGAAGGCGGCGGATTTCATCCGGGGCATGGGCTGACCAGCCCTTGGAAGGAAACCAACCTGGCTTCGCTCGGTTGTGACCGCATCGCCGCTTGCAACCACGGAGACGGATCATGATCACGCGTTCGGCCAAGGCCCGCTACGAGGGGATGGGGAAGGGCGGCAAGGGGTGGCTGTCCACCCAGTCCGGTGTGCTGGACGACCAGCCCTATGGCTTCAACACGCGGTTCGAGAATGAGCCCGGGACCAATCCCGAGGAGCTGATCGCCGCGGCCCATGCCGGGTGCTTCACCATGGCCCTGTCGTTCGCTCTCGCCGGGCGCGGGCTGACCGAGGGTACGCTGGAGACGACTGCGCGGGTCAAGCTTGACCAGGAAGGCAGCGGGTTCAAGATCAGCCGCAGCGACCTGCAGCTGAGCGCCAGCGTACCGAACATCTCCGAGGAAGACCTGCGGGCCCTTGCCGAGGAGGCGAAGAAGAACTGCCCGGTCTCGAAGCTGCTCAACGCCGAGATGACCCTTGAGGTTGCGGTCGCCTGAAGAAAAAATGTCCTGACGGGCAAATTGCCTTGACAGGAGCTTAACCAAGGAACTGCGCGCTTTTCGGCCGGTTCTTTGGGCATGAGGAAAGCAACCAAACCGCTAGCCCGGCCCCGTCGCTCCTTCATCGGAGCGGCCTTGGCGGCTTCCTGCCTGTTGGCCTTGCCGCAGCCGTCACTGGCCGCTGCACCGGCTCCCGCGGCCCCGCACCAGTTGCTCCAGGCCGAACTGCTGCGGCCAGCCAATGCGGAACTGCGCCAGTTCTATTTCTATCGGGACAACCGTCCGCTGTGGACGGCCCAGGGGCAGATGACACCGGCCGCGCGAGCACTGGCGCACCTGATCGACACCGCGGCCCTCGACGATATCCGGCCAGAACAGGTCTTCGCCGACGAACTGCATTCCGCCATGGCCCGGGCCGAGGCGGAGCGCACGCCCGAGGCGCTCGACACGGCCGAACTCGCGCTTTCGCGCAGCTTCGCGGCCTATGTGCGGCTGACGCGCGAAACGCCCGACGGCGTGATGCTCTACGAGCATGTCTCGCTCCAGCCGCAGGAGCCCGGTGTAGCCCTGGCACTGCGGGAGGCTTCGCGGGCGCCCTCGCTCAGCGACTACGTGACCAAGATGGCATGGCTGCACCCGCTCTATGCGCCGATGCGCAAGGCCTTCGAGGAAGCTGGCGGGCGCGATGCGCCGATGCGGCGGGCTTTCCTCGCCAACCTCGCCCGGATCAGGGGCCTTCCGGCCGTGCCCCCGGGCGGGCGCTACGTGCTGGTCAACGCCGCGGCGGCGCGGCTGTGGATGTACGAGGGCGACCGGCCGGTCGATTCCATGAAGGTCGTCGTCGGGCGGACCGATCATCAGACCCCGATGATGTCGGGCTATATCCGATACGCCATCCTCAACCCCTACTGGAACCTTCCGGCCGACTTCACCCGCGACCGGCTGGCGCCGCGGGTGCTGAAGGGCGGCGAGGCCTATCTGCGCAAGGGCGGCTACCAGGTCATGTCGGACTGGACCGACCACGCGACGCTGGTCGATCCGCAGATGATCGACTGGACCGCCATCGCAGCGGGGGCCACCGACCTGCGCGTCCGCCAACTGCCCGGAGCGGGCAATTCGATGGGCCGGGTCAAGTTCGAGTTCCCCAACCAGCTTGGCATCTACCTCCACGATACCCCCGAGCAGGAGCTGATGGGCAAGGAGACGCGGCTCTATTCCTCCGGCTGCGTTCGGCTGGAGGATGCGCAGCGGCTGGGGCGCTGGCTGTTCCAGGGCGCCATGCCCGCAGCCGACGCGCCCGAGCAGCGGGTCGACCTGCCCAAGGTGGTGCCGGTCTATGTCACTTACCTGACCCTGCAGCCGCAGGACGACGGGCAGGTGATCGTGCTGGGCGATCCCTATGGGCGCGACGCGGCGGCCGAACCGGCCTTCGCGGCGCAGACCGGCGGGTTCAAGGCTTCACGCTGATCGAGCGAATGCCCGGCCGCTGGTCGGGCACTCCTCTTGCTCCGCTCAACTGACGCAAAAAAGCCGGGTGAAGCGTGGTGCTTCGCCCGGCGATTTTTTGGCTGTGGCTGCGGTTACCCGCGTTCACCGGCCTTGGGCGCCACGGCCGGCGGCGGAGGCGGCGGCGGGGGCGGAGTGTAGGACGGTTCCGGCGGCGGGGGCGGCGGCGGCGGCGGCGGCGGCGGCGGAGCCGGAGCCACTTCCGGCGCGCGCTCGCCACGGCCGAACTTGAAGGTCACGCCCGCGAGGACGCTGTGCGAACGGTAGCGGGATTCAACCGGAGCAAAGTCGCCCTGGTAGCGGAACCGGCCGCCGTCGAAGTAGCGGTACTTCACGCCCACATCGACGCTCGGCGACAGCGGCATGCGCACACCGGCCAGCAGCTGCCAGGCGAAGGCGCTGTCCTTGTCACGAATGTCGCCGCGGTTGGCAGCGAAGGGAGAGTTGATCGTGTAGCTGGCCTTGTTCCACGCCACACCCGCGCCGCCGCCGGCGAAGAAGTTCAGCCCGTCCGACGGGCCGAAGTCGACCAGGGCATTGGCCATGGCCGAATAAACGGCATTGTGGCCGCGGTAGATGTAGGTGTTGTTGGGGTTGGTCGGCGAGGCCGAAGGCGGGTAGTCCGCCTGGGTCTTCGCGGTGTTGACGCGGGCCCACTTGTAGCCGCCCTCGGCCTCGACCCGGAACATGCCGAAGTCATAGCCGACGTTCACGTCGCCATCGAAGCCCGGACGCATGTGGACGCGGTACGGGTCGGCATAGACAGTGCCCGTGGGAGCAACGAAGGCGGCGTTTACGCCGTTGTATTCGATCGGGCGGGGGAAGGTCACGCCGGCGTCGACCCCGACGTACGGCCCAACGTCCTGCGCGAAGGCGGGCGCCCCCGCGGTACAGGCCAGTGCCCCGGCTATGATTGCTAACTTCCTCATATGATTACCTTTCTTACTCAAGAGTCAGGGCGCCTGAGGGGGTCGCCCGTGCCCGGGGCCTGAACGGCACATGGTCCCGAGCGTTCCGGCGACTGGTCGATGAAGCTGCAACCTGTTGCCGCTTTGCAACAGCATCGCAGCACGGGGTCGCGGTGCTGCAAGCGACTGCAACGCCCTTGCATCGCGGGTGCAACGCCCGCGGACCCCCGCATGGAAGCTATTTACTGAGAGGCTTGAATAAATTCGCCCAGGCTGCAGGATGCTCCCCACTTCCAGGGGGTGACATGCGATATTGCTGCGCGGTGGTTCTGGCTTCGATTTTTCTGCCCACCATTGCCGTTGCGGGCGACAGCCGGATCGAGCGAGGGCCAGTCCCGGCGTGGGTCCATCCATCCGAGCTTCTGCCGGTCCCTGACAACCCGACCGGCGCCATATTCATCAGGCGCCAGGACGTGGTGGCGCGCATCGATGGCCAAGGGCGGTCGCAATTTTCCGGCTACCGGATCAAGCTGCTCAATGCCAGCGCACTACAGGCGGGAAACATCTCGATCTCGTGGAACCCGTCCTCTGAGGTCGCGACCGTCCACGACATCCGCGTCTATCGCGACGGCGTGGCGACCGACGTGCTGGCGAAATCCGACTTCGAGATCCTGCGGCGCGAGGATCAGCTCGAGCAGGCGCGGCTGGACGGCGTGCTGACAGCGATCCTCCACGTGCCCGACCTGCGGGTGGGCGACGAGCTGGAGGTCGATCTCACCATCGTCGCCAAGGAGCCGACCTTCGGCGACGACGGAGCCGGACTGCTGCTGATGGGGAGCAGTCCCGGGCCCGGCCGTTATCGCCTGGGCCTGACCTGGGACGAGGCCCACGTGCCGCGAACCAAGTTTTCCCCGGACCTTGCCGGCATAGTCGAACGGGGAACCCGGGCGATCGACCTGCGCTTCGACAATCCCGGCCAGCTCACCCCGCCTGCCCGGGCACCTGCCCGCTATGCCTGGCAGCGCGTGGTCGAATTTACCACCTTCCCGGACTGGCCGACGATATCGCACCGCTATGCGCCGATCTTCGCCCGGGCCGCGAAGCTGGCGCCGGATTCTCCGCTGCGGCAGGAAGCGGCCCGGATCGCCGCGGCGCACCCGCTCCCGCTCGACCGCGCGGCGGCCGCCCTCAAGCTGGTCCAGCAGGACGTCCGCTACATCTATGTGGGGCTCAATGGCGGGAACCTTATCCCGGCGAGCGCGGACGAAACATGGCAGCGGCGCTATGGCGACTGCAAGGCCAAGACGGCCCTGCTGCTGGCGCTGCTCGGCGAGATGGGGATCGAAGCCCAGGCCGTGCTGGTCAACACCACGGGCAAGGACGACGGCATGGACGAGCGGCTGCCCAGTCCGCGGCTGTTCGATCACGTGGTGGTTCGCGCCACGATCGCCGGCCAGCGGTACTGGCTCGACGGGACGATGCCGCCGGTGGTGGGGCCTGACACCGAACCGGCGCTGCCATTCGCCTGGGTCCTCCCGCTTTCGGACAACGGCAGCGCGCTCGAGCACCTCGCCTGGCATCCGGCGCGACGCCCTGCGGACGTGACCCTGCTCGACATCGATGCCTCGGCAGGCTTCGACCAGCCCGCCCGCGTGACCAACACCGAGATCCTGCGCGGGCTGAAGGGTCTGCAGCAGCAGGTCCAGTTGTCCTCGCTCTCGCAGGACCAGTTGGTCGGCCAACTGCGCGAAGCGATAGTCGGCGCGGTCTGGCTGTCGGTCGACGACGCGCATTGGCACTATGACCAGAAGACCCAGGCCAGCGTGCTCTCGATCACCGGGACCTGGAAGCTGGACTGGGACGACGACGGCAAGGGCGCCCGGTCGATGGCCCTGCCCGGCGGCGGCTTCAACCCGCCCGAGCGGCGGGTGCGGGCGGCAGGCCAGAACGCGGCGGCGCCTTTCGCGAACGAGCCCCGCTACGATTGCGACGTGACGACCCTGCGTCTGCCGGCAAGCACCAAGCCGGCCAACTGGTCGCACTCCGGGGGCTTCGACCAGCATATCTTCGGGATGAACTACTACCGCGCGGTGGAACTGCGCGGCGATACGATCCGGATGGTTCGCGGCTTGCGCGTGGAGCGCAACGAGCTGGACGCCGTGGCAGCGCGCGCGCAGAACGGGTTGCTCGACAGCTTCGACAACAGCAAGGCAATGGTCTACTACGACCCCCGGGGCCATGCGGCCAAGGTCAGCGAGGGACGGGTGCCGTCCGCCGGGGAGCTTGACTGGACGGTGGACGATTCCGCCTGCCTTTCGCCTGCTGCGCGCGCGCACTGATGGTCGTCGGCCCCATTCCGCTTGACCCTGCCCGCAAAGCTCCCTAAGGGCGCCCACTTCCGGGAGGCGGCCTGTCTGCCTTGCGGCATAGAGCTGAACATTGCCGGTGCGGGCCTCACGCGAAGCCTCAGCCGTCAAAGTAACCCGGCGGCCTTCGGCCCGGGTGGAGCGTTTTCGGCTCGTGAGGCAAGGGCGCCGGGCATGGCCCGCCGCCGCTGCGTTCGCGGGTTTTCGCATTCACTTCACTTCGGTTGGCGTGTCGTCACAGACCAAGGTGAAGAGTACTTCATGCCCACTATCAACCAGCTGATCCGCAAGGGTCGCGAGCCGCAGAAGGCCAAGTCCAAGGTCCCGGCGATGGAGCAGAACCCGCAGAAGCGCGGCGTCTGCACCCGCGTCTACACGACCACCCCGAAGAAGCCGAACTCGGCGCTTCGCAAGGTCGCCAAGATCCGCCTGACCAACAGCCGCGAAGTCATCTCCTACATCCCGGGCGAAGGCCACAACCTGCAGGAGCACTCGGTGGTGCTGATCCGCGGCGGCCGTGTGCGCGACCTTCCGGGCGTGCGCTACCACGTGCTGCGCGGCGTGCTCGATACCCAGGGCGTCAAGGACCGCAAGCAGAGCCGCTCGAAGTACGGCGCCAAGCGTCCGAAGTGAGGCCGGGCGGCGGTTCCATGCCGCCGCGGCCCACCATGGTTTCATGGCCGCGCTGAACGCGCCGGCACGAAGTTAAGGAATTTGCGATGTCACGTCGTCGTCGTCCCGAGAAGCGGGAAATCCTGCCCGATCCCAAGTTCGGGGATCAGATCCTGTCGAAGTTCATGAACAACCTCATGCTGGACGGCAAGAAGTCGGTCGCGGAATCGATCGTCTATGGCGCCCTCGATACCATGCAGACCCGCGCCAAGGCCGATCCGATCCAGCTGTTCCACGATGCCCTGAACAACGTGAAGCCGCAGATCGAGGTCCGCAGCCGCCGCGTCGGTGGCGCCACCTACCAGGTGCCGGTCGAGGTTCGCCCCGAGCGCGCCCAGGCCCTCGCCATCCGCTGGCTGATCACGGCCGCCCGCAACCGGTCGGAAACGACCATGTCGGCCCGCCTGTCGTCGGAACTGCTCGACGCCGCCAACAACCGCGGCAACGCGGTCAAGAAGCGCGAAGACACCCACCGCATGGCCGACGCCAACCGCGCGTTCAGCCACTACCGCTGGTAACAATCCGTTCCCATATGGGCGGAAGCTTCAAAGGCTTCCCCCATACCTCTCAAGGAAACTCCCATGGCCCGCAGCCATCCGCTCGAGCGCTATCGCAATTTCGGCATCATGGCGCACATCGACGCCGGCAAGACCACGACGACCGAGCGCATCCTCTATTACACCGGCAAGTCCTACAAGATCGGCGAAGTCCATGACGGCGCCGCGACGATGGACTGGATGGAGCAGGAGCAGGAGCGCGGCATCACGATCACGTCGGCCGCGACGACCTGTTTCTGGAACGACCACCGCCTGAACATCATCGACACCCCCGGCCACGTCGACTTCACGATTGAAGTCGAGCGTTCGCTGCGCGTGCTCGACGGCGCGGTCGCCGCGTTCGACGGCGTTGCCGGCGTTGAGCCGCAGTCGGAGACCGTGTGGCGCCAGGCCGACAAGTATGGCGTGCCGCGGATGTGCTTCATCAACAAGCTCGACCGCACCGGCGCGAACTTCAAGTACTGCGTCCAGACGATCATCGACCGTCTCGGTGCGACCCCGGCCGTGCTCTATCTCCCCATCGGCGCGGAGAGCGATTTCAAGGGCCTGGTCGACCTCGTCGAGCAGCGCGCGATCATCTGGAAGGACGAGAGCCTTGGCGCCGAGTTCTTCTACGAGCCGATCCCGGCCGACATGGCCGACGAGGCCGCAGAATACCGCAACCAGTTGATCGAGCTCGCCGTCGAACAGGACGACGAGGCGATGGAAGCCTACCTTGAGGGCAACGAGCCCGACGTGGCGACGCTCAAGGCGCTGATCCGCAAGGGTACGCTGGGCCAGGCCTTCGTGCCGGTGCTGTGCGGGTCGGCGTTCAAGAACAAGGGCGTGCAGCCCCTGCTCGACGCCGTGGTCGACTACCTGCCGAGCCCGCTCGACATCGAGGACGTCCAGGGCATCAACCCGGACACCGACGAGCCCGACAGCCGCGCCACCTCGGACGACGCGCCGTTCTCGGCTCTCGCGTTCAAGATCATGAACGACCCCTTCGTCGGTTCGCTGACCTTCACCCGGATCTACTCGGGTACGCTCGTCAAGGGCTCGTACCTGAACTCGGTGAAGAACAAGAAGGAGAAGGTCGGCCGCATGCTGCTGATGCACTCCAACAACCGTGAGGACATCGAGACGGCATACGCGGGCGACATCGTCGCGCTGGCCGGCCTCAAGGAGACCACCACCGGCGACACGCTGTGCGCCGAAAAGGCTCCGATCATCCTCGAGCGGATGGAATTCCCCGAGCCGGTGATCGAGCTGTCGGTGGAGCCCAAGACCAAGGCCGACCAGGAGAAGATGGGCATCGCGCTCAACCGTCTCTCGGCCGAGGACCCGAGCTTCCGCGTCTCGACCGATCACGAATCGGGCCAGACCATCATCAAGGGGATGGGCGAACTCCACCTCGAGATCCTGGTCGACCGCATGAAGCGCGAGTTCAAGGTCGAGGCCAACGTGGGTGCGCCGCAGGTAGCCTATCGCGAATACCTCGCGAAGCCGGTCGACGTGGACTACACCCACAAGAAGCAGTCGGGCGGCACCGGCCAGTTCGGCCGCGTCAAGGTCAAGGTCACCCCAGGCGAGCGCGGTTCGGGCTTCGTCTTCAAGGACGAGATCAAGGGCGGTAACATTCCGAAGGAATATATCCCCGCGATCGAGAAGGGCTTCCGCGAGACTGCCGAGACCGGCTCGCTGATCGGCTTCCCGATCATCGACTTCGAAGTGCTGCTCTATGACGGCGCCTACCACGACGTCGACTCGTCGGCCCTGGCCTTCGAAATCTGTGCCCGCGGCGCGATGCGCGAAGTGGCCCAGAAGTCGGGGATCAAGCTGCTCGAGCCGATCATGAAGGTCGAGGTGATCACCCCCGAGGAGTACCTCGGCGACGTGATCGGCGACATCAACTCGCGGCGCGGCCAGATCCAGGGCACCGACACCCGCGGCAATGCCCAGGCGGTCACCGCCATGGTGCCGCTGGCCAACATGTTCGGCTACGTGAACCAGCTGCGCTCGTTCACGCAGGGCCGCGCGAACTACTCGATGTTCTTCGATCACTACGACGAGGTCCCGGCGAACGTCGCGACCGAGATCAAGGCGAAGATGGCATAAGGCAGGCTTGCATAAGCAGCCGGATCACTCTAGGGGCGGCGCCTGATTCAGCGGGTGCCGTTCCTCATTCCCGCAGTATCTGCAATTTTTGAAAGAAGAAGGTTTGAGCAATGGCCAAGGCTAAGTTTGAGCGGACCAAGCCGCACTGCAACATCGGCACCATCGGTCACGTCGACCACGGCAAGACCACGCTGACGGCTGCGATCACCAAGGTGCTCGCCGAGACCGGCGGCGCGGAATTCACCGACTACGCCAACATCGACAAGGCTCCGGAAGAGCGCGAGCGCGGCATCACCATCTCGACCGCCCACGTCGAGTACGAGACCGCCAACCGCCACTACGCCCACGTCGACTGCCCGGGTCACGCGGACTACGTGAAGAACATGATCACCGG
>Ga0068855_100000955_pt1 | contig 35947 bp, 28 predicted proteins | sample KBSCornC52_FD_66592 | JGI IMG/M metagenome (GOLD analysis project Ga0068855, IMG submission 66592) | Corn rhizosphere microbial communities from Kellogg Biological Station, Michigan, USA - KBS Corn C5-2 | ecosystem: Host-associated > Plants > Roots > Rhizosphere > Soil ...
CGTTCAACGCGGCCAACGCCGCGAATCCGCCGACGTCGTGCGCGCCGTTCCAGCCCGCGACCGGTCCATTACGGCCGGGCGCGACCACGGCAGCGAGCTCCAACATCGCTACGATCGATCCCAACTTCCGCTTCCCACAGTATCAGAAGATCTCGATGGGGTACGATCACCGTTTCCAGAGCGGATTGGTCGGATCGCTCGAAGGCCTTTACACCAAGGCGCTCTCGAACCCGTTCTATAGCAATCTCGCGCTTGCGGGACCACAGGGACGAGATCGGAACGGCCGCATCCTCTACGGTGTTTTGACGTCAAGCGGTGGAACCGCAACGGTCAAGGGTGGCCGTCAGCAAGTAATCGACGTAACCGATGTCCACGGCGACTACACGTACTCAGTCACCGGAACCCTCCAGAAGACATTCTTCGACAACTTCCAGGGCTCGCTGGCGTATGCCTATAGCCACACATATGACGTAGCGGCAACTACGAGCAGCACCCAAGGCTCGAACTACCGCTACCAGCGCGATATCAGCGGCTATCTCGAGGATCGCGGTCTCACCCGCGGCAAGGAAGACATGCCGCACCGGATCGTCGCCACGGGTACGTGGAGACTTAAGACGCTGACCGACTTCTCAGTGGTTTACGTCGGTAATTCAGGCGCGCCGTTTGATTACGTGTACGGCGTGGGAACTGGTTCCGGATCCGGCGATGCCAACGCCGATGGCCAGTCCCAGAACGATCTCGTCTACGTTCCGAAGGACGCGCACGATCCGAACGAAATTCTGTTTCAGGGATTCAACGGCGTTTTCCCCGGGATGACTCCGGCCAACGCAGTACTTGAGTCACAGGCTGAGGCCGATGCATTTGATCGGTTCATTGATCGTGTGCCTTGCCTCAAAAAGGCCCGCGGTCAGTTGCTCAGCCGCAACGCTTGCCGGAATCCGTGGCAGAACGACGTCGATGTCAGCATTGGTCAGTCGCTGAGAGCGTTCGGACAACAGAATCTCCAGCTGCGCCTCGACGTCATCAACTTCGGCAACCTTCTGAACAAGAGATGGGGATGGCAAAACTTCTCGGACCAGAACAACACCTGCGGTCCGATCTGCAGCGCGACGACTCTGCTCACGCAACAGGGCAACCTTCTACCCACGGGTGTAACGACCAACAGCCCGTTGGCGCGTGGTATCTACAACTTCAATAAGACAATGAAGCCGTGGAACGCCGACAACGCGTCCTCGAACTACCGGATGCAGCTCTCACTACGGTATAGCTTCTAACAACGGCCCGATGGCTGCGGTCGCAGCCATCGGTAGCATTAAAACGTAAGAATGCCGGCGGGGTTTTCCCCGCCGGCATTTTCTTGTCGAATCCTTCACCGCTTTAGCGCGAAGATTCTTTTCAACACAGATGACAGCCATTGAGCTCTCGAGCTACGCCGGCCTCACCGCCATGACGCTGCTCACATTGAACATCCTCATCGGCCTCGTCATGTCCGTTAAGTACAATCCCGTTAGAAACTGGCCCCACCGGCGCATCAATACCTTCAAGATCCACAATTGGACTGCCTACATCGCGCTCGCGGTCGCGGTGATCCATCCCCTTCTGATCACGTTTTCGTCGACGGCCAAATTCACCCTCGTCGACATCCTTTATCCCGTCAATGCGCCGAAGCAGCCGTGGATCAACGTCCTCGGCGCGCTTGCTCTCTACTCACTCGCGTTCGTCGTTGTGACCTCTTATTTCCGGGGCGAGCTTGGCAGAAAAAAATGGAAGACTCTCCATTTCACCGCATACGGCACAGCGGCACTCTTCTACGTCCACGGCATCCTCACCGATCCAAACCTCAAGGACGCACCGATAGACTTTCTCGACGGCGAGAAGGTCTATGTCGAGCTCTGCCTGCTGATAGTGATTGTGGCGGCTGGGTTCAGACTCCGGTGGCAGCTGCGCCAGCCGCCCCCGCGCGTTCATCGCCCCAAACAACCTCGCGTGGGCAGTAGCCCGCAGCCACAAGCTGCTCCGCCGACAGCACCTGGCAGGTAGTCTTCAGTTGCCGTTGCGACTGCTAGAAGATCTTAACATTGATATACCGCTTCGGATTCTTCTTGATGTCCGCCAAAAGCGAATCCATTCGCTGCAGCACTGCGCGCAGGTCGTTGTAGGCCCCAGGATCGTTGATCAACTTCGCGACACTGCCCGGCCCGCTATCGACCTTCGCCAACAAGAGGTCGAGCTTACCCGAAGTCTCTTTCAGCTGACCACTGATCTCGGCCAGATTCGCGCTCGACGTGCGGAGATTGTTAACGGTCGAATCAACCTTGGCCGGATCGATCGCGCCCGTTGCACGCCTCAACGACGTCATCGTCGCGCTCAGCTGACGCGACTGCTCCGCCGCGATCGACGCGAAATCGTTCACAAGCCGGTTCGTCGCCGCGATCGTATTGCGAAGGTCGTGGATTCCCCCCGACGCCACCATCTCGGCCTGCAGCGCCGTGGTTATCGCGTTCACGGATCGCATCACGGAATCGGCCTTGTTCGTGATCTCGGCGATCCCCGGAGTAGATGGTCCGATGGGAATCGTGTCTCCCGGCTTGAAGGAGCGCGGATCCGGGCGCGAAGGCGTGATCGCGATTGCCTGATCGCCGAAAATTCCATTTGGAACGACCGCCGCTTTGCTCGTCAGTGGTACCTGGTAGCTCTTCACGATTCGGAGAGTCGTCACCAGGATGCCGTCCTGGTGCAGCTCGACCTCGTCCACGTACCCGACGTTCACTCCGACCAGCAACACCGGCTGACCCTGCTTCAATCCCGCGCCCCACGGAAATTTCACGTACAGGGGATACCCCTTGGACAGCCCACCGCGCGCAAGCCAGAGCGAGCCGAGGACGACTACGATGACTGCGACCGTGATCACTAGGCCAACAAGTACTTCGTCTCTTTTCTTCATGCCTGGAGATAAGGGGCGAGCAATAGCGCGGTGAGCGCGTCCAGCACGAGAATGGCAACCGACGTCACGACCACTGCCTGCGCGGTGCTGCGTCCGACGCCCTCGGCGCCGACGTTCGCGGTGTAGCCCTCGTAGGAGCAGAAGAAGGCTATCGCGCCTCCGAATATAGTCGCCTTGATGATGCTGTACACTATCTGGAACGGCGTGAACGACAGTCGCAGTCCCTCAGCGAACGCCGCCGATGTCACGTCAGTCGCCACGACCGCGGTGCCCATCGCCGTGCCGATTCCGACCGCGTCAGCGATGATCGTGAGCACAGGAAGCATGATCAGCGCGGCGAGCAGGCGTGGCACCACCAGGTACGCGATAGGATCATACGCCAGCGTCTCGAGCGCATCGATCTGCTCCGTCACGCGCATCGTTCCGATCTCGGCCGTGATGCGGGCTCCCACACGTCCCGTCAGCACCAGACCCGTGAGCAGAGGACCGAGCTCGAGAACTATCGACTGACGCGAGATGAGGCCGACGACCGAGAGCTGCACTCCCCCGAACAGCTGATACCTGGTTTGGAATGCGGTTACCGCGCCAATGAATGCCGCCACGATCGCGGCGAGCGGCACGGAATCGACGCCAATGTTCCGCATCTGCCGGATTGTTTCGCCGCCGTAGGTTGCCGGATCCCTGAACGCGCGCCCGATGTCGCGCAGGAAGTAGCCCCACTTCCCAACCTTGCGGAAAGGACGGAGAGGATCCTTGATCAAGTTCTGACGCGCGCGAAAAGAATGACTCCCACGACGCCGAATATGATGCTTGGCAGCCACGCTGCCAGGTCCGCCGGTATCATCCCCTTGCCGCCGATGCCCTTGGTGAGCTGAATCAGCATCAGAAAGATCACCGTCGTTGCCAGACTGAGTCCGATTCCGTAGGCGGCGCCACCACGCTGAGTGCTCGTCGCCAGCGGCGCGCCGAATAACAGAATTACGATGCAAGTGACCGGAATCGCGATCTTGAGCATCCTCTCGACTCGCAGCTCATTCACCTCCGCGCCCGATCTTTCCATCGACGTTATAAAACGACCGAGTTCGCGGAATCCCATGTCCGTCGGCGCCTTCTGCGCCAGCGTGAGCTGCTTCGGTGGCTCAGTGAAATGACGGTCCACCAGCGAATCGAACGTGAATGTCATGTTGTGCAGCGAGTCTGGAATCACGTGCAGCGCTCCTTTCTGCAGCACCCAACCTTTCGCCGGCCTGTACTGCGCCCCGGTCGCTGTGACGACGTACGAAGGATATTCGGGACCGTTGCCCTTCCGCTCGATCACCATCCCTTCGATCGACGGCTGGAGGAGATGCAGAGCGCCGACCTTGTAGACCCGTCCGCCGTCCGCCGCGTACGCGAAGTTGTAGCGATCGTTGCCGACGTTCACGCGGTTCGCATCCAGAATGTCCAGCCGCTTTTTGTTGGTGATGGGCGCTAGCTCGCCGAGTATGAGCCCCACGATGGTTGCGATGATGGCTCCGGCAAAAATGGGAGCGATGAAGCGGTAGAAGCTGATTCCCGACGCCTTCGCTGCTGTAATCTCCGAGTGACGCGTCAGTGAGCCGATCGCGAACACCGTCGCGAACAATACCGCCGCCGGCAGCACCATGAACATCGAATCCGGAAGCCAGTACACGTAGCTGAGCGCAATGCGGCCGACCGAAAGATGCTGGCCGAGATACTTGTCGAGGTTGTCCGTCAGGTCAATGATGTTGACGAGGATCGGAAAGCCGAATGCCGTCGTCACGAAAATCTTCCAGAACTCGACGAAGACGTATCGGTCGAGCGCCCGCACCATTGTTTTCAAGCCGCGAGTCTCTCGCGCCGAATCCGCCGGTCCTTCCATCCGATCTTCGAGCGAATCGATCCCTTGATCGCGCCGAACATGTCCCTCATGTCGCCGCCGCGCGCGGTAGAGCCCTCCTGGCCCATCTTGGATAGCAGCCACAGCGCGACCAGCGCGAAGATGACGTTCGCCATCCACATCGACACCACCGCTGGCATCATCCCGCGTTTGGCGATCGATTCGCCGGCGATCAGGCAGACGTAATAGAGTGCGAACACGAACAGGCTCACGCCGATCGTCAGTCCCACTCCGCCGCGCGGGAACCGCAATGCTATCGGAGCACCGAGCAGAACGAACACGAAACACGCGACGGCGAGCGCGAACTTCTTGTGGATCTCGACTCCGTACGAGTTCATGAGTTGCGCGCTGTCCTGCAGCCTGATTCTCAGAGCCTCTATCTGCGCGATGTCGGCCGCGTTGGACGGTGCCTGAGTCGCTGTGGTGGTAGGCGTCTGCGCCGGGGTGCTGCTCGCAGTTCGTATCTGCGCTACTGGTATCGGTAGAACAGCCGCGGGTGTCGAGGAAGCCGTCTGGGTCGTCGACGACACGCGAGGCCTCGATACGCCTTGTGCCTTTGCCTGCTTGGGTGCGAGCTTCGCCAACTCCCTCGCGAGGAATGCCACGCCATTGCAATACAGCCTCCCCAAGCCGATGTCCCACGGAGGACTGACGTTGGCGTTCAGAACATCCTTGCTCAGCATCGCCTTTGATTTCTTGAGCCCGGCAAGCGTCTTGTCGAACTGCTTGCGGGCCACGTCATAGTCGAAACGCGCCCGATTCTGCGCCTCCTGCATCTCGCAGACGGTCATCTCGCGATCGCTCTTGTAGGAATCGGCGGTTGTTTTCTGAAACTGGTTTCCCACTCCGCGTACCCGGATCTGATCGACGTTGAAGTACAAGCGCTGCAGCTCGCTCGGATTCGCGGTCGGAACATCCTGCATGTTGCCGTTGTAGAGTGTGAGTTCGAGGTCTGTCATCCCCTTGCTCATTCTCATGTTGCCGCTGTCGGCGTAGATGGTGCGGCGCCGCGTCGGATCCGCCATGTCGTAGATGGTCACCTCGCGCATCAGATTCGAGGCTTCATCAAGATGCCCTGCCCGCAGGTAGAACTTCCCAGGGCTGACTTCGTTGATCACCTGTTCGCGCAGTCCGAACGTCGGCTTCTTCTGCGCTATGTCCCGTTGCAGAACGGCCAGCTTGTGATTCGATCTCGGGAGGACCTGATCGTTGAAAACGATCATCACGGCCGTGACGCCGAGTGCCGCCCATAGTACTGGCTTGAGTACACTCACCAGACTCACACCGCTCGCCTTGATTGCTGTGATCTCGTTCTCGGCGGCCAGACGACTGAACGCGTACAGTGTAGCGACGAGAACTGCCATCGGCAGAGTCAGCGCCACCGTGAGCGGTATCGACAACCCGAAGAACTCGGCGATGACCAGAGTGGGCAAACCTTTGCCGACCAGCTCGCCAAAATGCTTTCCGATGTACTGCAACAAAAGGATCGAAGTGAGCGCTGTGAGGGCGAAAGTCAGCGGTCCCACGTGTTCCTTTAGAACGTAGCGGTGCAGTATCTTCACGGGGTGAAATATACCCTGCGCCCATGGGTAAGCGACACGCAGACAACGAGTTCCGCGCGTTCGATCAAGCGCGGGGCGCGCCACGTCGCGCTTGCTTTCACCGCGACTGCGCTCCTTCTCGTTATTGGCAGGACCGCGCGCGCACAGGACCCTGGTGACACTACCCGGAAGGTTACGCCGGCGCCAACTGCTACTCCGCCAACCGGAACACCTGGCACACCCGGCATCCGTTTGCGGCTTGGACGCGACACACTTCCACTTACCCTTCCAACGGTTCTTTCACGCGGCGATCGCGAGTCGTTCCGTCAGGCTCAGGCGCAGATCGACGCCGCGCGCGCGACGGCCTTTCAGCAGAACATGCGCGCGATCATGCAGGCAGTGTGGGGGCAGGTAGCGACGACCAACCTCGCGACGTCTGTCGCCTCGCCGGCGTATCCGGGAAATCTCCCCCCCAAGCCGAAGCCTACGGTCACCCCGAAGCGGGTACCGATACTCGGAGAGTACGCGGACCTCGGACTTCAGATGGATGGTCGCCTCGAGTTCCGCGGCGAAAAAAATCAGAGCGCTCTGTGTCAGCAGACATTTTTCTTCGATCCCGTCGCCAATTGTCGAAGCGCATTCGAGCCACTGGTTGATTTTCAGTTCGCTGCCAAGTCCGGCGGTATCGTTGCCGATCGGGTGCACGTCAACCTGGACTACGATACCCAGCGCGAGTTCGACGCGTCGAACAACATTTCGATCTACTACGAGGGCAAGCCCAGTCAGTTCGTGCAGAAGCTCGAGATCGGTAACGTGACCTTCCAGCCGCCGGCGTCGCGCTACATCACTGCCGGAATCGCGAGCGGGAATTACGGAATACAAGCCGTCACCAAGGTCGGCCCGATGCGGGTCAAGACGATCCTGGCTCAGCAGAAGGGGAACATCGTTCGCGACCGTGTATTCACCGTGGGCGATCGCACGCTTCAGGCAATCGATCGAAAGATCGAGGACTATCAGTTCGAACCACGCCGCTTCTTTTTCACCGTCGACCCCCGACTATTCGGCACCGCATATCCGAACGTCGACATTCTCGACACGAAAAGGATGGCGACGCTGTCTGCCTCGCTCCCGGATACACTGCGTCCCACCAAGATATTTCTTTACCGGTTGTTGATCGGCGGCCAGCCACCCAATCCTGCTGGCCCGCAATTTCGACTGATCGGCGACCCACGCTCGCGCCGGGGACAGGTGTACGAGTATCTCCGCGAAGGCGTCGACTACTATGCCGATCCATCACTCCTCTGGATCGCGCTGGTGCGTCCGCTCGCCCTCAACAACGAGCGGCTCGTCGTCGCCTATCGCGTTCGCATCAACGGCCGTGACACCACTTACACGAATACCGGCGGCACGCCGGACCTCGCATTCATCTCGGGGCGCGACCAGTTCGCGAATCTCATCTGGGATCCGAACGTCCAGCCCGGCCAGCCCGCCTTCGATCGCGAGATCCGCAGCGTCTACCGCCTCGGCGGATCGGATCTGCGGCGGCAAAGCGTCACGTTGAAGGTTGTCACGGGTAGCGCCGAGGATCAGGAGAAGCCAGTCGCTGGAAGCTCGGACACGTATCTCAAGCTGTTCGGGCTCGCGCAATCAACGAACAGCTCCAGCTTTGATCTCGAGAATCGCATCTGGCCGCGGCCGAGCGATCCGAACTTCGAGCTGAGCCTCGGCTCCCCGGGCGCGCACACCATTCGCGATCAGTTCCTGATCTTTCCCTCAGCCAAACCATTCGCGAAGAACGGTCTCGCGGTGGGCGGCAATCCAACCAACGACACGATCTACACGACGCCGCCGGAATACGTGCGCTCCTCACAGCGGCCGGAGGCGATCTACCACATCCGGATGCGCGCACAGTCGGAGGGAAGCGGGGATGGCGGCGCGCTTATGCTTGGAACGGTGCAGATCAGGCCGAATTCTGAGCGCCTTCTCGTCGACGGCATCGCGCTCACACGCGGAACGGACTACTCGGTGGATTACGACCTCGGCCGCGTCTCCTTCAATCGTCCCGACACGCTCTTTCCCCGACCCCGGCAGGTCACTGTCCAGTATGAGGAGAATCCAGTCTTCGAGGAAACTCCGACATCCATTTTTGGCGCGACAGCTGAGATCCCATTCACGAATGGCGAGATCAACTTCACGGCGATCTCGCAGAGTCAGCACTCCAACTTCACGCGTCCGCCTCTCGGATTCGAACCCGCAGCCTCAGTCGTTGCCGGCGTGAGTGCGCTCTTCAACTTCGACGCGGACCCATTGACACAACTCATTTCCAAACTGCCGTTCGGACCGACGACGGCACCTTCGCACATCGCCTTTTCTGCGGAGCTCGCCGCCAGCCGCCCTCAAACAAGTGCCTCGCAACAGGCCTATCTGGAATCCTTCGAGGGTGAGGGCGGTTTGCAGATCGCCCTCACCGACCCACAGTGGTATTTCAGCAGTCAGCCAGCTTTAGGGACACGCATTCCTGCGCGCTTCGGCGCAACCGTGTTCGACCTCGCACGAGCCACTACTCTTGCATGGCAGAGCAATGGCCTCGACGTCGACGGCAACGTAGTTCAGTACACCATCGACAAAATCGATCCGGCGGTTTCTCAGAGCGGAGCCGGATTTTCTGCCCCGGAGCCGCTACTCTGGCTCACTCTCTATCCGCTCTCGATTGGCGGACAGGTGAATCCAGCCACGAATGTGTTTCGCTGGACGATCTCGAACCCCCCGACCGGGCGAAGATGGCGCTCAGTTCGCACCGTGCTCAATCCAAGCGGTGCTGACATCTCGCACGCCGAGAATCTGGAATTCTGGGCCCAGATTCCAACCGGCCCGGGCGTCTCGAAAAACCCCACCCTCGTTTTCGATTTTGGAGACATCTCGGAAAACTCGGTAACCTTTGGACCCGACACGCTCGTAATTCAGCAGGGGTCGACAGCCGGCTCATACGACACGACGTATCGTGGCAGAAAGATCCAGGGCCTCGACACGCTCAACAGCGAACGCGACCCCTTTTCGCGCGCGTTCAATGTGGCGAGCAATGACAACGGTTTGCCCGGCGATGTCGTTGATACTCTGATCATCAAGTACGACACCTTGCCGGGTCAGCCGCCGACGTTTGGCTTGCTCCGATTCGCTCGCACGTGTCGGGGCGGTTACGGCATTCGACAGATACTGGGCGACACGCAGACGAACTGCACGGTGCACAACAATCGCCTCGACGAAGAAGACATCGACGCCGATAACGTTCTCAACCTCACCACGGCTGAGCGCGATCAGGAGCAGTGGCAGCGCTACGTCGTCAATCTTGCCGACCCTTCGAAGTTCACACGCCCGGGCCAATGCGGCCCGCCACCTAAGCTTGCCGGCCAGCCGTCTGGCCCACGCGACAATGTGTGCTGGGTCTTCTTCCGCATTCCCTTCAAAACGCCTGACGACTCTCTCGGGCATCCTTTGTTGCGACGCGCCCGGGCACTTCGCATCACGATGATTTCCGGCGATGGCGTTGCCGACGACGAGTTCACCACCGTTCCGCTGGCGCGCCTTCGGCTCACTGGAGCTCCCTGGCTCAAAGTCAGCGACAGAACGCTTCACGGAATTGCCGGAACCCAGATATCAACCGGCACCGTCCAGTCTGGTGTCGTCGGCACGCAGGACAAGAAGGTGCGAGACAACATCGACTACGTGTCACCGCCCGGTGTAACCGATGCGCCAACCAGCAAGACCATCGCATTCCAGCCGGGCCGCGTGCAGATCAACGAGCGCTCCCTGCGGCTTACCGCGACCGATCTCGCCGTCCTCGACCGCGCCGAAGCCTATTATCGCTTTCCCGAGGGCGAGAAGAATTTCATGAGCTACAAGGAGCTCCGCGTTTGGGCGCGCGGCGTGAGCAGCGGCTGGGGCCAGGATGGTGAGCTTCAGTTCTACATCAAGATCGCGCGGGACGAGAACAACTTTTACATGTTCCGCACACCGATCAATTCGGGAGCAGCGAAGACTGCGTGGCTGCCGGAGATAACCGTCAACTTCGCCAAGTTGTTCACGCTCCGCGCCCAGATTCAGAACGCGTACCTGCAGGGAACCGTGCGCAACACCTGTCACGGTCCCGACTCGGTGCTTATCGCGAATACGCCGCTTCCCACCGGCGCGACCACGAGCTCCATCTACGCGGCGTGCGACAACGGTTACGTCGTATACACCTTGGACCCTGGCGTCACCCCACCCAATCTCGCCGCGGTTCAGGAATTGGCGGTCGGAATGCTCAGGCTCCCTACTGCCCCCGGAGCGAGTCCGGTTCTTCCAGGCGACACGCTGGAGCTCTGGGTCGACGACATCAGGCTCGCTGGCGTCGTCAACGCGACGGGCTTCGCCGGACAGACCGGACTGACCATCGTCGCGAGCGACTTCGCCGACATTCGCATCAACGCCAGCAGGCGCGATCCGAATTTCAGACAATTGGCGGAGCAGCCGAGCTTTCTCACCGACAACGACATGGACTTCAGCTCCGCGTTCCATCTCGAGAAGTTGCTCCCCGCTTCGCTCGGGATTTCCATCCCGTTCACATTCAATTACACGTCGGCGTCCGTCGACCCGCTCTTTGTCACCCAGTCCGATATAATGGCCGACGCGATACGAGGGCTTCGCACGCCGAAATCCGCGGCGACATCGATGACGCTGAGTCTGAGGCGCACCACGCCGTCTACAGGTTCGGCCTGGTCACCCATTCTCAACAATCTGGCGCTCAACTCGTCGTACACCACCGGCGTTTCTCGCAGCGAGTACGAGGACGGCAAGGCCAGGAACTTCGTGGTTGGACTCGATTTCAACCTGCTGCGCGCGCTGCTTCCGGACATTGCGAGATGGTCGCCAACGGAGGTGCATCTCACCACCACATACAACAACGGACACGATGATCGCGTTTCTTACCTGAAGCCCGCTTTCGCCTTCGACGACACCACGCACCCGGTCAAGGGAAGGACTCGAACCTGGAGCAACGGCAGTACACTCGTCTTCCATCCGTTCAAGGCGGCATCCGTTCGCTGGGACATAACGTCGGTGCGCGATCTGCGCTCATACGGCACTGATTCGCCCCTCGGCCTCGCCACTACCGGCGATCGAGTGCTTGGTACCGACACGGGCCTCGAACGAGAGCGCGCGATGCAGGCCGGAATAAACATCTCTCCGCCTATCACCGCGTGGTTCCGGCCGAGATTGGATTTTGGAACCTCGTACAACATGCTTCGCGATCCGAATACTCTCAGCTTCGCGCAGCCGAGTGACAGCACGACCGGACTTCGCATTCCCCGGCGGCTTGGCAATTCGCAGACGACGACGGCAGGGCTGACGCTGGATCTTCCGCGAGCGATCAAGTTGTACACCGACAGCAACAGCTTTCTACGGGGATTCCTCAGCGGTCTCCAACCGGTGGACGTCAACTTCAATCGGAGTGTTCTCTCCGTTTATGACGGCAGCGCAGCGCCGGCACCTTTGCTTTATCAGTTTGGGCTTGGCGGCATCAACACTTTTCGCCAACTGAATGGCGAGTTGGCGACGAGCGTCGGTCTCGTCACCCAGATCTCCGTCAACCAGGCATTGAACCTTCCTTTCGGCGCGAGCCTCGCGAGCCGATACCAGCGCATCAACACCAGGAACTGGACGCGAAGGATCGAGCAGGGGCAGGACATCGTTGACGGAACGCAGATCGCGTTTCCCGACATTTCACTTCGCTGGGCGGGACAGCCAGCCGGCCTCAGATCCATCATCTCGAGCGTGGGGGCGAATGCGCGCGTCGTGGAGACGCGTCAGTTCAACGGCACCCAGCCCTTGCTCGGCGAATTGCTCGACAACACCGACGACAGGGGAACCCTGCGGGTTCGAACGTTCCCGCTCAGTGGGTCAATCGTATTCGCTGGCGCTCGGCCACTCTCGAGCACTGTGGGGTATTCACTTTCCAAACGATTGGATGCGAAGCCGGGGTTGGCCAGCAACGGCGACAACGCCGACTTCAGCATCGACGTCTCGAAGCCATGGAGGCTTCCCGCGGATTGGAACGCTCGCAGCGATTTGAGGACACGTATCAGCTATCAAAAGAGCCAGGGACAGAATTTCGTCGTCAATCCGCTTGCTCTCACGGGAGAGAGCCGGTTGTCCGACAACGGAAGGCGCGCCTTCAGCATGAGCGCGGACACGGACGTCGCCGAGAACCTGTCCTCGAGTTTCGTGATCTCGCGCGTTGAGAGCTTCGACCGTAACCTTAACCGGCAGTTCACGCAGACGGTGCTGAGTGCCGTGATGCACCTGCAGTTTTACGCTGGGGAATTCAAGTGAGATCAATGTTCGCCATTCTGCTGTTGTGTATTCTCTCTGGCTGCAAAGGCGACGCGAAAAATGGCAATGCCGCGCAAAGGACCGCGGGGGCCTCCGCGACTGGCTTCAGTGGAGACGCTGCGTACGACTACGCCAAGGCGCAGGTAGCATTCGGCCCGCGTGTACCGGGAACGCCGGCCGCGAAGCAAGCTGGCGACTGGATAATCCGCCAAATGCGCGCGCGCGCGGACACGGTGATCGTCCAGAGCTTCACTTACACGACCGCCGACGGGAAGAAACTGGCGCTGCGGAACATCCTCGCTCGCTTTCGGCCGGAGCTGTCCAATCGGGTTCTCTACCTCACGCACTGGGATTCGCGGCCGATTTCCGAGTCCGCGACAACCGAAGCAGAAAAGAAAATGCCCGTTCCGGGGGCGAACGACGGCGCTTCGGGTGTGGGGATGTTCGTCGCGCTCGGGGATGTGTTGAAGAAGACGAAGCCCAACGTCGGGGTCGATCTGCTCTTCACCGACGGCGAGGATTACGGCCAATTCGGACCGCCCGACGTTGATGTTCTCATCGGGGCGAAATATTTCGCCACACACCTTCCGTCGCCCGGCTACAAGCCGCTCTACGGCGTTCTCTGGGACATGATCGGCGACAAGGATCTGCGAATCCCGTATGAGATGAACTCCTTTCAGCAGGTCCCGGACGTCGTGTCCCGGGTTTGGCAGACCGCGGCGGACCTTGGTCATGCCGACGTGTTCGTCCAGGAGAGCGGCGGCCAGATTACCGACGACCACATGCCGCTCCTCAATGCCGGACTTCGCGTGATCGACGTCATCGATCTCACTTATCCGCCGCACCACACACCATACGACACGATGGACAAGATTTCTGCCAAGTCGCTCGGGATTGTGGGAGATGTTGCGACCGCGCTGGTGACGCGCAGGTAATTATGAAGGGGAAGCTGACGGTCCTCATGATCACGGCATTCGTGGACATGCTTGGGCTGGCGATGGTCATTCCTCTCCTTCCGTTCTACGCGACCAAACTCGGAGCCTCGGCGACGATCGTCGGGGTTCTGATCGCCGCCTTTTCCATCGCCCAGCTCGCGAGCGCGCCCTTGTGGGGCCGTTTTTCAGATCGCTACGGTCGGCGGCCTGCGCTCCTGGTCGGACTTCTCGTTTCAGCGGTGGCTTATGTGATTTTCGCCTACGCCAGCACGCTTTGGCTCCTGCTCATCTCCCGCATTGTGCAGGGATTGGGTGGAGGAACCATCGGCGTGGTGCAGGCGTACGTCGCTGACGCCAGCGACCCGAACGACCGGGCGAAAAGCCTGGGGTGGCTGTCGGCCGCCACGAGTCTCGGTGCAGTCGTCGGCCCAGCGATCGGCTCTGCCCTCATTCATTGGGGCCGACACGCACCCGGAATCGCCTCGGCAATCTTCTGCGTCCTCGTCAGTGTGTTCGCCGGGATCTACCTGCGCGAATCACGCGAAGAAATGGCGGCCACTGGCGAACACGGTGTCGTTCACCAAACCGGCGCAGGGGCCGTGTGGAGCGTCATCGCCCATCCAAACGAGCCGGCGCAGCGTCTGATCTGGATCTACGCGATCGCGATCGGGGCTTTCTACGGAACTGCGCCGACACTGCCCCTACTCCTCGCCGACCGCCTTCCGATCACCGAGGGTAATGTTGGTTACTTCGTCATGTATCTGGGCGGAATGGGCGTCGTGGTTCGCGGCGGAATACTCGGCCGTATGATCGAATGGCTCGGCGAGGCCCGGCTTACCCGACTCGGATTGGTGTTGCTCGCGCTCGGCCTGGCATCAGTCGCGGCGGTACACTCTTATCTAACGCTGCTCATCGCGTTGACTCTGATGCCGCTTGGAACTGCGTTTGTCTTCCCCTGCGTAACAGCGATGCTGTCCAGAGTTGTTCCCAAAAGGCATCGGGGATTGTACATGGGGGTTCAGCACACGTTTGGTGGGGTCTCCCGCGTCGTCTTCCCGCTAGCCGCCGGCGTCGCTATGGACCATCTCGGCCTCGGTGTGCCGTTCGTGCTGGCTGGGGTCCTTGTCCTCGCGACGCTCCTTCTCACGGCCTCCATGGAACAGTATGCGCCGAGCCGCGCCGCTTCGGTAACGTAGCCCAATCGGATGCAGCTAGAGTGGGTTGGTCATGCCAACCCCCGCCGAGCGGAAAGCGCTCCTTTTTTTCTCGGTAGTCCTTGTGCTGGGTGCGTCGAGCCGGGCTTTCCGGGCATTCAACAGCCGTTCGCCGGTTGACGCCAGAGCCCGGTCTGCCCTCGAAACCCAGATAAAAGCCGCCGATTCGGCCCGCCGGTCCGGCCTCCGCAAGCCGAAGCGAGAGCCGAAGCAAAAAGCTCCCCCCAAACCGGCTGGACCGGTCGACCTGGACGTCGCCAGCGCGAAGGAGATCGAGGGTCTACGGTATATCGGACCTGCCCTGGCAAAACGAATCGTTGCCGACCGCGATTCCCTCGGTCCGTTTGGCTCTATGGAAGGATTTAGTCGGGTAAAAGGTGTCGGACCCTCTATGGTTGCGAAGCTCGACTCGGCGGTAACCTTCTCGCTCCTTCCGCGTCCTACAAACAGAGTGAATTCCAGGCCATCCGAACTGCCAAAAGCACGCAGGAAGCCTCACCGGAGGGACATGCGTCCTTGACAGCTCCTGCCGCAAAAGCGCCGAGAATCGGCGATCTGCTATTGAGAGAAGGGCTGGTCACACAAGACCAGCTGAACGCCGCTCTCGCTGAGCAGAGACACAACGGCACACGCGTAGGCTACAATCTGGTCAAGCTCGGTTTCATCAAGGAAACCGACCTCACCAGAATGCTCGCGCGCCAGCATAAGATGCCCGCCGTCGACCTGACGAAATTTCAGGTCGATCCGCGCATCGCCAAGCTCATCCCCGCCGAGCTTGCGCTGAAGCACAGTGTGCTCCCGCTCAAGCGCGATGGCCGCACTCTCACCGTCGCCATGTCGGACCCGGCATCCATGTCCGTGCTGGACGACATCAAGTTCATCACGCGTCTCGACATTTTCCCGGTCATCGCTGGCGAGTTCACTCTCCGGAACGCGATCGAGAAATTCTATGAGTCGGGCGAAGCGCAGATGCAGAGCCTGCTCTCCGAGATCCCGGATGACGATATCGAAGTCCTCGAGAGCGAAGCCGAAGATGGAAACAGCGGGGCGGCGCTCATTGACGAGGCGCCAGTCGTAAAGCTCATCAACGCCATTATGACCGACGCGCTCAAGAAAGGCGCATCGGATATTCACTTCGAGTGCTTCGAGAAGGAGCTCCGCGTTCGCTACCGCATCGACGGAGCACTTCAGGAAATCATGAAGCCGCCCATTAAAATGCGGCCGGCGCTGATTTCCCGCTTCAAGATCATGGCAAGCCTGAACATCGCCGAGCGTCGTGTCCCGCAAGACGGTCGCATCAAGCTCAAAATCGGCTCCAAGGTCATCGATTTCCGTGTCTCGACCCTGCCGACGCTGTTCGGCGAGAAAGTAGTGCTCCGTATTCTCGACAAGGGCAACCTCACCCTCGACCTGGGCACCTTCGGCATCGAGCCGCGCGCCGAGCGTGAGTTGATGGAAGCGATCTCCAATCCGTATGGTATGGTGCTCGTCACGGGTCCCACAGGTTCCGGTAAGACGACGACGCTCTACTCTGCGCTCTCCAAGATCAACAACATCGACGTCAACATCATGACGGCCGAGGACCCGGTCGAGTACAACCTGTTTGGAATCAATCAGGTACTCGTGCGCACCGAGATCGGCATGACCTTCGCCGCGGCGCTCAAGGCATTCCTTCGTCAGGACCCCAACATCATCATGTTGGGAGAAATTCGAGACCTGGAGACCGGCGGTATTGCCATCAAAGCCGCGCTTACAGGTCACCTTGTCCTCTCGACCCTGCACACGAACTCCGCCCCCGAAACTGTCACGCGTCTCATGGACATGGGCATCGAGCCCTTCAACGTTGCTTCCGCGTTGAACCTTATTCTCGCCCAGCGACTCGTTCGTCGTGTATGCTCCAAGTGCGCCGAGGCCTACAAGATGGATAAGGCCGAAGTGGCCGGAGCGAAAATCGACGGTGGAATCACAATGCGCGATATGCACTTCACGGACATGGCTCTTCGCGACGCGAAAACCCGCGCCACTGACGCTGCCAAACCGTTCATGGACCAGATCACGCTCGACACCAGGATGGAAGATCTCCCGGTCTTTCGAGGCAAAGGATGCGAGCAATGCGATGGCACCGGCCTCAAAGGCAGGCAAGGTCTCTACGAAGTGATGAGTATGACTCCAAATCTCCGAAAGCTGATCATGCAGAGCGCGGGCGCCGCAGAAATTCAGAGGGCGGCCATCGAAGAAGGAATGCTCACCCTCCGCATGGATGGCTGGTTGAAAGTTCTCAAGGGGATCTGTCCTCTCGAGCAGGTAGTCCGCGAAACCGCCGCGTGATCCACAACATTCGAAATCGATAACCGATGACCCTACCGTTCATAGACACCTCGAGTCCGTCCGGACCGCCGGCGCCAGCGCACGGAGTAAATCTCCGCTCCCTGCTCGAAGAGATGGTCTCGCGAAATGCTTCCGACTTGCACGTGGTTGCGGGCGAGCGCCCGAAGCTGCGCGTAGACGGCGACATCACCAACTCTTCGGTTGAGCAGGTGATGACACCCAAGGATACGCTTCAGATCGCATACTCGGTTCTTACCGAGCAGCAAAAGAAGCGGTTCGAGCTCGAGGACGAGCTGGACTTTTCGTTCGGTATCCAGAATCTCGCGCGATTCCGCGGCAACGTGTTCAAGCAGCGCGGTTGCGTTTCGATGGTCGTCCGACAGATCCCGTTCGCGATCAAGACATTCGATCAGCTCGGTCTCCCCGGCTCGATTGCCAAGATGGCGGAAAAACCCCGCGGACTGGTGCTGGTCACTGGCCCGACCGGCTCCGGTAAATCGACGACCCTCGCCGCCATGATCGACAAGATCAATACCGAGCGGAAGGGCCACATCATTACCGTCGAAGATCCAATCGAGTTCATCCACAAGCACAAGAGCTGCATCATCAACCAGCGCGAGATCGGCAGCGACACCAAGTCATTCGCCAGTGCGCTCAAGTACGCGCTCCGAGAAGACCCCGACATCATTCTGGTCGGCGAAATGCGCGACCTGGAAACGATCGCCGCCACCCTGACGATCGCCGAAACAGGTCACCTCGCGTTTGCAACGCTGCACACCAACTCTGCCGCAGAAGCGATCAACCGCATCATCGACGTTTTTCCCTCACACCAGCAATCGCAGGTCAGAGCGCAGCTGGCGTTCGTGCTCGAGGGAATCGTCACTCAGACGCTTCTGCCCAAGGCGCAGGGACGCGGCCGTGTCATGGCAGCCGAGATCCTCGTTGTGACGCCCGCGATCCGCGCTCTCATTCGCGACGACAAGGTTCACCAGATATACTCGTCGATGCAGGCTGGTAAGAAGTGGGGAATGCAGACGCTCAACGATGCGTTGTACGCCCTGTACATGAGTCGCGAAGTCACGGCGGACGAATGCCTGCGAGTGAGCGGCGACCCGACGGAGTTCCAGCGCATGATTGGCCAACTGGATCCGGCAGATGAAGGCAGAACCGGCCAGCCGCCCGCCGCAAAGCCGGCAGGTACCCGGGGGCCCGCGTCGGGCTCTCCGGCAAGACGTTAAAGAGGATTAGCAAATGGCTACTTTTACTTATACGGCAAGAGCGTTCAACGGCGATCTTCGCACCGCGACGATCGACGCCTCGTCTCGCGACGATGTCATTGCCCAGCTCAGAAAGCAGCGGCTCAGTGTCGTCAAAATCGATCAGGACGCGGCCAAGAAGGTAGGCCGTGGCGCGATCAAGACACGCGACGTCGTCATCTTTACCCGCCAGTTCTCGACGATGATCAACTCCGGTCTGCCGCTGGTGCAGGCCCTGACGATTCTCGCCGAGCAAACGGACAACAAGGCGCTAGCCGAAGTAACCAAGAAGGTCGTGTTCGACGTGGAATCCGGTAACACGGTTGCTGACGCGCTCTCCAAGCACCCGAGAGCCTTCACCAACCTCTACGTCAACATGGTCGCCGCCGGCGAGGCCGGTGGTATTCTCGACACCATTCTGCTCCGCCTCGCGACATTCCTTGAAAAGAACGACGCGCTTGTTAGAAAGGTGAAGGGCGCGATGATTTATCCGGCGGTCATCATGAGCGTCGCGGCCATCGCGGTCGTGGTGCTCCTCATCTTCGTCATCCCGGTATTCGCGGGCATGTTCGCATCGGCAGGCCAGGCGCTGCCACTGCCGACCCGCATCGTCATCGCGGCCTCTGGATTCCTCAGAAACTATTGGTGGATCATCGGCGCCATCATCATCGTCGGCGCGTACTCGGGCAAGAAGTATTACGCTACACCGAGCGGGAAACTCGTTATCGACCGATTCATGCTCCGCATGCCGGTTCTTGGTGACGTGCTCCGCAAATCTGCCGTTTCGCGCTTCACCCGTACGCTGGGTACGCTAATCAGCTCGGGCGTCAGCATTCTCGAAGGACTCGAGATCACGGCAAAAACCGCCGGCAACCGAGTCATTCAGGACGCGATCATGCAGTCCCGGTCATCGATCGCCGGCGGTGATACCATCGCCCAGCCTCTCCAGAAGTCGAAGGTCTTCCCGCCCATGGTCATCTCGATGATCGCCGTCGGCGAGCAAACCGGTGGTTTGGACGAGATGTTGTCCAAGATCGCTGACTTCTACGATGAAGAAGTCGATGCCGCCGTGAGCAACCTGTTGTCGCTGTTGGAGCCGATCATGATCGTCTTCCTCGGCGTAGTCGTCGGAGGAATGGTCGTGGCCATGTACCTTCCGATCTTCGACATGGTCAACGCGGTGCAGTAGGATCGCTACTCGCAATAAAAAAAGGCCAGTCCGGTTGGACTGGCCTTTTTTGTCCGTGTCTCCTAGAACAATATGCCGACAGTAACCGGAACGAAGCTCGCGGTCCCACCACCACTTATGCTGACGCTATTGTAACGCGCCTCGATGAAGGTTTCGAAGCTCGTGCTCAATGGAAGCTTGATGCCGCCACCGATGTTCCAGCCGAAATCGTTTTCCGCGTTGTTGCTGCTAACGCCGTTGAACCCGGTGCTTGGACGATAAAGACCAACGCCGCCGATCGCATAAGGCGTAAATCCCACGCCCAGAGGCAGGTCATACACCACGTTGCCGGTGAACGATGGAATGTTGATGTTCCCGCCGCCGCCCGTGAAGCCGAATGAGTTGTACGCTGCTTCCGCGCGCACGGAGACCGGCAGCAACTGCGGCTTATAGCCGACCACTACGGCGATGTTATAGCCATTGTCGGTCGTAGTGCCCAGATCACCCGTTGGGAATGCGATTCCACCGGAAGCGCCGATCTGAAACGGATTGTATCCCTGACCCTGCGCGGCCGGAGCCGCTGCAGCGAGCCCCAGGATAGCGATCATTGAAAAAATGGTGTTTTTCACTGTTGCTCCAATTTTCGTCGTGAGTATTTGGTACCCGCCCGGTGCTACACCGGCAGTTGATGCCAGTTCTGCCCGGCAGAAGCTGAAATTTAGTCAGGCCCTCGCGCTTCCTGCCTCTCGGCTGAGCAGTGCGTCTATTTCGTCCAGCTCCGGGGCGCTAAGGCTCCACGCGGCGGCGCTAGCGTTCGCCCGCACCTGCTGAGCCGAAGATGCACCGGCAATAACCGACGCCACCACGCGATGAGCGAGTAGCCACGAGATGGCCAGTTCCAGAATCGTGTGGCCGCGGGATTCAGCATATCCGATGAGCGCCTCCACCTTGTTCAGATTCTCGTCGGTAAGAAGCTTTCTGTAGCGCTCGTACTTCGCCACGCGAGTGCCTTCGGGAATGGGGCCGCCCTTTCTGTACTTGCCCGTCAGAAGTCCACTCATGAGCGGAAAAAAAGGAAGGAACGCGAGCCCCAGTCGCTCGCATTCGGCAAGCACGCCCTTTTCTGGATCTCGATGGAGCAGGCTGTACTCGTTCTGAACGCTTACGAACCGCGCCGATCCGCGACGGAATTCTGAAGCTTCCTCTGCATTCTCTATCTGCTCTGCGGAGAAATTCGAGCAGCCGATCTCACGGACCTTCCCAGCCTTCACGAGCTCGTTCAGCGCGCCCAGAGTTTCCGCTATGGGGACGTCGGGATCCGGCACGTGCTGCTGATAGAGGTCGATGTAATCGGTACGAAGCCGTTTGAGGCTGGCCTCGAATGCGCGCTTGACGTACTCCGGTCGCGCGCCACGACCTTGTCCCGGCATATCATTTCCGAACTTCGTCGCGATCAAAACCTGCGATCGATGCCCCCGTTCTACGACAAGACGGCCAATCAGCTCCTCGCTCCTGCCGTCCGCGTACATGTCGGCAGTGTCGAAAAAGTTGATCCCCTCATCGAGTGCAGTATCGATGACTTCCCTGGTGCGAGTCTCGTCGATGCGGCCACCGAAGTTGTTGCAGCCCACCCCGATGACGGAAGCCTCGAGCGAGCCTATTCTTCGTGATTCCACGGTTAGGGCCCAGTCCTCGGAGAGACGCTTCTGGTGAGGCCCGCTCCCTCCACGCAGGCCGCGACGTCACTTTGCAATTCCGATCTGCAGGCGCGCTGTCGCGAAGTAGAATCCGAAAAGAATCCTCCCACCTGAAGCCCTATACCGTCCCAGCAACGCGAACGGCTCTCCCCTTCCGGCAGCGATTTGCAGAACGCAACACCACGCGGAAGCTCGCTTGGGGCGTACGCCAGATGGCGCACCGCTCCCTCATAGCAAAATGGGATGCCAGCCGATGAGACCTGACCGCAACGTTTCTTGATTCCGTCGTACTGAAACGCCGCCGCTCCAGACGCGTTCCGGCCGAGACCTCTGTAGCATTCGCGGACGAGGTCAAGAGTGCCGGCGCCATCGCACGCGGCGCCGGCCTTTCGGTAGTCCTGCTTCACCGCCGAAAGAATCAGGTCCGCCTGCAGCTCGTAGCACTCTCGGCGATACCGGGCAGGAGTCGCGTTACACGGATAGTTCAGATCGTCTGGCTTGAAGAGGACAACGGATGGCCCTGGCATCGAATGCCGATGCATTCCGAGCCGCTCGTCGGCGAACATCTGCAGGCGCGCGCCCATGTTGTTCTCCATGAACACCCCGCTGTAACAGCTCCTCTGATCCCAATCGCTCGCGAGGCGGTCGCAATCCTTGAGTGATGCGTTCGCGTCGTAACGATGGTACATCATGAGACCGTGCCCCACTCCGTGCAGACAGTCGAAGAGGCGGAATTGCTCGCTAGTGCCGCGCAATCCATCACAGGGCGCAAGCAACACGGACTGCGCCAGCGGAAGACCCATTCGCGCATCGAAATAACGTTGCAGGATGCCGTGATAACATCCTGACTGGTACCGGTCATCGCACTCAGACAGCAGTCGCGTTGCTGTAGCAGGTGTGGAGCGTACCGCGTATCCGAGAGCGTGCGCGAGAGGATGACCGAGCAGAATGAGCGAAGGATCCGAGTGGACTATACGGTCGAGCGTCCCCATCGCGAGAGCAATGTTTCCCGCTGACGACAGCGCGGCGATTCCATCGCCCAGGCAGGTGGAGTACTCATCCACCGAGTGGCTGACGTGCACCTTGCAGACGCTGAGCAGTGAATCCGCGATTGCCCCCGAGTCAGAGCGCGGGCGTGTCGGCGAGGTCGGGGCCGTGGCGAGTGTGTCGGCCGGCATATCACTCATGCCCGCATGACCCTCGTGTTGCGCGAAGCTGGGGGACGCGAGGACACCCATCGCGACTAATCCCAGGATGGCGGAACGCCTTCTGGCCGGCCACGAAATTTTGAAAAGTGACAAGTCGGTGCCCGATTTAAGAGGGTAGGTGAATCAGACGAAATGCATCAATGTCGGATTATCACCGGGCGCCGTTCGCGTTTCAACTGCGCGTGGTTTATCGCGATTCCAGGCTGAGCGTGCGATTCAGGGCGGTCGCGACGTAAACCATGTCGATGCTCTTGAGGAACTCGTGCCAGGGTGGGGGAGCACGAAATGCCATCCTTCCAGTCGCGTCGTCCCACACAGGAACCACCACGCCAGGAATGTCCGCCGCGGCCGCGCTACGCTGGAACGCCTCCTGAATGCGAGCCTGTTCCGCGGGCGATCGCTTTCCAAAAGACCGATCCACAGGGACTATGACTATGTCCTGGCCGTCGCGTCGCAAATGCGCCACCTGAAAGGTGGGCATGGCGTCATTTCGCTTCGGACCAGTCTTTCCCATTACTGTGGAGATTTCAACGGGCGCGCAACCGCGTCAATGTCGGTTTTCTTTCTCAAACTGTAGGTTTTCTATCACCCCGCAGCTGCCTTCTTCCGGCTGCGACTGGCAGCGCTAGCTTCATCCGGATGAGATTGTCAGCGGGGCTCGCATTCTTTTTCGTCGTCGGATGCACCGAGCGCGCACCGGTACCCGGCACCGCCGGCCTCGGCGGTACCGTGGTCGTGTCAGCCACAGGTGATCCAGGATCGCTCTTCCCCCCCTTCGTCGTTTCTCAGGAGGGCAAGCAGATCACAGAGCAGATCTACGACTACCTTGCCGACGTCGGCGCCGACATGAACACCGCCGACGAGAAGGGATATAGGCTTGGCCTGGCGGACAGGTGGCGCTGGACTGGCGACTCGCTGGAGCTCGCCTTTCATATCAATCCGATGGCAAAGTGGCACGATGGACGAGACGTCACGGCTCGAGACGTTCAGTTCACTTTCGCCCTCAACAAAAACCCCGCGCTCGGTGGGCGATTGGGAACCGAGCTCGCAAACATCGACTCCGTAACGGTGACGGATTCCCTTACGGCGGTGTTCTGGTTTCACCAAAGGTTGCCGACGCAGTTTCTGGATGCCGCGGCCCAAATGCTGATTCTGCCCGCGCACCAGCTGGAGAAGATTCCCGTAAGCGCCTTGCGTGAGCGACTGCCTCCGCCCATCGGCACCGGCCGCTTCCGATTGCGCAACTGGGATAAGAGCGCCTCAGTAGAGATCGTTGCGGACACCACCAACTTTCGCGGACGAGCGAAACTGGACAGAGTTATCTGGAGTATCTCACCGGATTACACGGCCGCTGTGACGAAGGTGTTCGCCGGGGATGCCGATGTCTTCGATGGCCTCCGCCCGGAGGACCTGAGTAAGTCGGCGCGTCATCCGAGCGTCCGGCCGATCCTCTTGCCCGGGATGGACTACGCGTTTCTGCGATTCAATCTGCGCGATCCGGCGAACAAATCCCGCCCACATCCGCTGTTCGGCAATCGTGATCTACGCCGGGCGATCACGATGTCGTTGAATCGCGCCACCCTCGTGCGTAGCCTGCTCGACACCTTTGCACTCGTACCGGTCGGCCCGACCGTCCGGGCTTACGCGGTAACGGATCCGCGCGGGACGCAGCTACCGTTCGATTCGGTTCGTGCCAGCCGGTTGCTCGACTCCCTGGGGTGGCTCCGACGAGGTGCGGACGGGACGAGGGCGAAAAATGGAAAACCTCTCTCCTTCTCGATCATCATTCCAACCCATAGCCGGAACAGGATGAAGATGGGACCGCTCATGCAGGAGCAGCTCCGGCGCATGGGCGTCCGGGTTCAGCTCGAGCTGCTGGAGAAGAGTACTGAGAACGACCGCGAATCCAGGGGCGTGTTCGACGCAGCGCTCGGCGGATGGACGATGGGCTCGAGCCCGGACGGGATAAAAGGCGCTTGGACCACCCAGGGCATTGGCAGTCATGGGGTGAACTACGGGTCGTACAGCAACCCGGTATTCGATGCTCTCCTGGACAGCGCCCTCAAGGCAGACCCGGCCGTAGCGCGTGAGAAATTCACCCGAGCCTTCGCCGTTATCAATGACGACGCGCCCGCCGTCTGGCTCTATGAGCCACGGAAAATCGTCGGGGTGAATAAGCGAATTCGGACCACCAAAATGCGCCCGGATGCGTGGTGGTTTGACCTCGCTGAATGGTATATACCCTCAACAGAGCAACTACCTAGGGATCGTATCCCCCTGTCCCGTTAGGCCTCTCCAGCAGGGCTTAACTCTTTCTAGGTGATATGAAAGTGACCCTACGGTGATACGAAACAGGCATTTCAAATTGGGGTGCATAGTGGCATTTTAATGCACCAAATTACGCCCAAAAAAGGCCCTATGATCCGGCACCAGGTCTACTTCGACACACTCGGTTCGATGCAGGAGGACAGCGCGTCCTGGCGTACAGTATTCGCCGGACTGTCAGTCCTGCGTCTCGTGGACGCGTATACCGACACCGGCTCATCCATAGACCCGGCGAATTGGGCGCAGCTGCATAGCGTGCGCACCGCGATCGAGGGAGTAGGCGAAGGCGACCCAGTTCGCGGCGTGCTCACAAACATTCTCGACGAAGTGACCAACCGCGGGACGATCGACGAGACAGTATCGAGAGCCCTCCTGGCGTACGGCCGCGCCTTGGACTACGAGGCCGCGTGGCCACTTGCCATTGACGTGTTCTCGACGGTGTCCAAGCTCACCCGCCCGGAAAAGAACGCGAAGCTCTCAGTCGATGCCCTAGTAGCAGTTGGCGGCGCGGCCCGCCGCAACGGCGACTGGGATACCTCCGCGCGCGCTTACTCGCAGGCCGCATACATCGCGGACACACTCGGCGATCGCCAAGGCGTGCTGACGGTTCAGGTTGGTATCGCGAACACTTACATGAACAAGGGAAACCTGCCGCAGGCGCAAGAGATTCTCGACGATGTCCTCGTCCAGGCGCGCGATCAGGAGTTTCCCGAAGTACAGGCAGTCGCCCTCCATAGCCGCGCAGCCATCGCGCATCAGAAGGGCGATTTTTCCGAAGCTTTGAAGCTCGCCCATGAGGCGCTTGGCCTAACCACGAATCCCACCGAGCGAGATTCCGTGCTCGAGGACGTCGCGGCAATGTTCACTTCTCTCGGACTGCGGGATGCTGCGCGTGATTCTCACCTGGTTTTGGCCGCCACCGCTCAGTCCCAGATGATTCGCGCAACGGCGAACATCAACTTGATGGAATTGGCAGCAGTCGACGGGATGCCCGAAGCATTTGACGCTTACGCTCGCCAACTGGCGCAGGTCACCCTGTCGCCTTACCTGCGCGCGCACTACCTGCTTTGTCTCGCCGAAGGCATGAATTCTCTTGGGCGCAGCAGGACGGCCGAGGAAGCGCTCGAGGAAGCAATCTCCTTTTCCGAGGCCAACCAGATTCATCAGGTCACGTTCAAGGCGCAGGCGATGCTGACGGCGATTCGCACCGCACCGCGTCCGATCAAGCCTTTCGTTGCGCCCCCTTCCTGGGTTCCGGAAGAGATCGAGAGCGTTGTCCGCGCAATCTCTGAGCTGCGTAAGACGGCGGTGGCTGCCGCATAAGTACCTACGGCAGCCCCCAAATCCGCTTACTTAGTGAGGCAAACTGAGGAGCCGTTTACAACTGGGCATGCGCTCTTGGGTGCAGTCATGTCCGAACAAGCCGTCAGAACTACGGCTGAGATGATGGCGATGGCTGCGAAAAGTCTGTTGCGGGTCATGGAAGTACTCCTGATAAAAGAGGGGGACGGGCCGTGGGGAACTGAACAGGCCAAACGTATCCCTAGTTGAAAACGCCGAAATGTCGTTTTCTTATCAGAAAATGTATGTTTCCTACCAAAAACAGTACTTTTCTTATCATTTGCCCTCGCGCTGCGGAGACTTTGCCACCAGTTTCCTAGGATCATGAGCGCGATCGCCACTTGAGCGTTGCCGCATTTCTTCCCTCGCGGCTGCTCACCCACGTCAGGCACGTGCTTGCTGATGAGCCTGAGTTTTTTGTCGCCTCGTCGTGGCAAGAGCTCGAATCAATCATCCGCCGGAAGCCGATCAGCGTCGTAATTCTCGACCCGACCGCGGACGGGCTCATGAACGTCAGCGCGGTCGCCGGGCTGCTCAAGCGATATCCGTCGCTGCCTCTAATTGCATATGTCACTCTTCATGCGCCTCAGTTCAACGCGGTCGCCCAGTTAGGGCGTCTCGGGTTGAAGGAGGTCGTCCTGCATCATTTCGATGATGAGCCGGAAGGATTTCGCGAACGCGTCGAGCGCGTCGAGGGAAACGCGCTGACTCACGACGTCATCGAAGCACTGCGGGACCGATTGGCAAAGCTGCCGCGACAGCTTTCAGTGGCCGTGGAGAATCTCTTCGATCAACCCCACCGATACACGAGCGCTCTCGATCTCGGGATGGAAGCCGGCGTTGCGATCGTCAGCGTTTATCGCAACCTGGACAACGCGCAACTCGGCTCTCCGAAGCGACTCCTCATTGCCGCCAAGGTGCTGCGCGGTTTCGGTTACCTCCGCGACCCCGGGTACTCGGTGCTGGATGTCTCCATCAAGTTGGGCTACAAGACGGCTCGCATCTTCTCCGATCACTGGGTCAGCGTTTTTGGAATTACCCCTGCACGCGTACGGACCCGGCTTACCGACGACGCCGCCATCGAAAGTGTATTGAGATGGCTGGGAGCGGGGGATGACTCCGCACTTCCCGACGAGATTGTCCGGCCGGTTGCGCACAACGAATCTCGCCGGCGCCACCGGCGGAAGGCCGAACCGAGTTAGGCCTCGTCCCCCGATTCGTCGCCGATCGAGTCGGCGACGGTCGGGTGCGATCTTTCAGGGTCGCCGGCAAACGGCGAACGATGCTTTCGCTTGATCATCTCGATGGTGGAGGCGCGCTGTCGGGTGGATCCAGGTGATCGAATGCGACTGCCACTCCGCCCGCGAACGCATTGCCGAATATGCGACCGTCACCCGAGACGCGTCTAGCGGCAACCATGTGCTCCGCAAACCATCTGCCCCGACGGGTTCCGAGATCGTCATAGCGGACGCCGCTTCCACTCGACGACGAGTGAATGAATCTTCCATTTCCCGCATAGATCGCCACATGGCTTATCCGGCCACCCTGTTGGAAAAGCATCAAGTCGCCAACAACGAGGGAACGAGTCGATGGCTCAACGGCGATTCCTGCTCCCGCCATCTGCCGCGACGTGCGCGGTAGATCGACTCCCTGAATTCCGTAGACGTACTGAACGAAGCCCGAGCAATCGAATCCGGTTCGCGGTGATGTGCCGCCATATTTGTACGGCACGCCGATGTACTGTTCCGCGGTCGGCACTACTCTGCGAGCGGCTCCGCTCGCAGAGGTGGTTGTGCTGACGGGCCAGGTCGTGCGTGACGTCCGGCTGGGGCGGGGGGCACTGGGTGGAATATCGGCGGTGCGCCTCGAGTAGACCGATGAACGTGATCGGCTACTACCTCCAAAGTGAAATCCAATTCCAACGCGATACTCGATCCCGCGAACGAACTGGGAGTCGACCACCGTTGCCGGCGCGGCCAAATGACGTGATCGGGCTTCGCCATTGATCGAGAGCAGTCGACCGAGTGCGAGCTGAACTCCGCCTCCGTAACTCCAGGTTCGAATGGCATCGGTGAACGAAGAGGGCTGCGCGCTGCTCTCGAGTCCGAAACCGCCGAATGCGTATGGCATCATGCCTTCACCCAGCCGAGCATTGACGGGTCCGAAGATGAGATCGGCGTTGGTCGCCCAGACCATGTCTGAAGGCCCTTGGTTGATCCCGGTGGACTGCGTCGTTAGCGAAGAGATTCCCAGGCCGCCGCTTCCTCGAACTCCGACGAATGGTGTGCCCACACTCAGGGCGAGGCCCCCGATCGTGCGGGTGACGGGGGCTGCGTTATCGAGTGCTCCGTAGAACTCGACTCCGCCAGCCACCTGGGCCAAAAGACTTACGGGTACTGCCAGATATGATAGGACTCCAGAGAGACCTATCAAGCGTCGCAGGTGCATAAGCGACTCCACTGAAGAGGTTGGCCCTTACATTGGCATTACGAGGACCACACCGTGCCAATACGTCAAGCCATTGTCCTACAATGGGTTAGGCGAACAGGCCCGAGCCGTAAACATCCTATTGTCACCTTTCTCGGACAAGAGCTGAGGTCAGAGGAACGATCTCGATTGACCGGGTATGACCAAATGGTCCCATCGGCGACCCCTCACGGCGAAAGCGGGGACTGCGATTGCGAGTCGGCGCCCATGGCAGTTAACGCCGGGACGTGATTTTCGGTCTAACATCAGTTCGGCGACAACCTCGCTGGGGACGCTCGGCCTAATCGTGCCAAGTCACGAGGCTGGGGCATCCAACCTCTCGAGCCTGGAGACGCGAAATGCCAAAAATTGAATGGCGCTCGATCCTGGCTTTAGTAACCGCTGGGCTCATCGTCAGTACGGGCTCGGCGCTTCGGGCACCCATTGCGAGCTCCATCGGCGACGCCGTCGAGACCGCCTCGGCCAATATCGCTGACAATCTTTCCGACGGCCCCCACCTGGGTTTCGATACTTTCGCCTATCCGGGCGATGATGCGATGCACGCCTGGCTGACGGCGGACAAGCCGTACCGATGGGTTGGCTATTATCTGTCGGCCCCTTGTCACAGCGACTCCTCCTGGGAAGGAAAGAGAGAAACGCTCACTGACATGGGCTGGGGCATGGCGGTTATTTACGTAGGGCAACAGACGTGGGGACGCACCCCCGGGCAGAAGGTCGCCGTCACTCGCTACATCACGAAGCGTGTTCGCCAGGTCAAGACACGCAACGGCAAGCGTGTAGTGACCTACATCAACAAGCGCGTCCCGGTCAGAGTGCTCGTTTCACCACGAGCATCTCGCGGCTCCAGCTGCTCGACACAATTCGTAAGCGCGGCCCGGGGCACTGCTGACGCCAATGATGCGATAGCAAAGACGGCGGCCGAGGGTTTTGCAAACGGCACCGTCATCTTCCTGGATATCGAGCGGATGGAGTCAGTGCCAAAGGCAATGCGCGACTATTACGAAGCGTGGACAAAGCGAGTGGTCGAGGACGGACGCTTCCGGCCGGCGTACTACGCTCACAGCTTCAACGCGGATCTCATATATCGCGATGTCAAGCAGGTGCTCGCTGCCGCCGGCGTGTCGAACGATCCGCCATTCTGGATCGCGAGTGAGCGCGGGTTTGCGATCGACAAGGCCCCCAGTGAGGTCGGCCACGCGTTCGCGCAGGTCTGGCAAGGCGTGCTCGACGTCGTGGAAACGCACAATGGCGTGAGATTGCCGATCGACGTCAACGTCGCGCAGCTTCCATCTCCATCCGAGAATTATCGCGCGGGAGAGTGAGATTATCGCGCGGGAGAGTGAGGATTATCGCGCGGAACAGTAGGGACTATTTGACGCGAGTGATGAAGTCCTCGCGATGCGGCGGTCTGAAAATCAAGTCGACCGCCAGCCAGATTGTCTTCGCGAACGGATAACACAGCACGGCGCCCAAAATGGACAGCACGACTCCGCCGTATTCCAAAGCATCCCACGGCGGATCGGGCCAGGTCGCATACATCACGACCACAAATCCGAGCGCGAGCAATCCTTCAACGGCAATCAGATTGAGCGTGTATGCGCCCAGGAAATAATCCGACTCACCGCGCTCGAGGAGGATCCCGCAGTTGGGACATCGCTCTTTCACCTTGAAGAATCCGGTGAACAGGCCTCCGTGACCACAGTTGGGACACCGGAGCAGAAGTGCACGGCCCAGTTGGCGCCACGGCGATTGACGCGAGATGTCGGGGTGCGCTGGGTCAGCCATTGGTCCGTTCTGGGCTTCGATTGTCTATCCTGGGGCACGATTCAGGCCCCCATGCTGGCGACTGCGACGTGTCGCCTGTCTAGATGCCGCGCACCGCGTGGGGTTGGTAAGGAGCTTCAACCGCTCGAATCTGCTCTTCGGTAAGCACGACATCCAATGCCCGAACCGCGCTTTCCAAATGCTCGATCTTCGTAGCGCCAACAATTGGCGCCGCTACCCCGGGTTTTTGAAGGAGCCACGCGAGCGCCACTTCGGACGGCTGAATGCCGAGATCCTTCGCAACTCCTCGCACGGCCTCGATCACCTTCAAGTCGGACGGAGAGTCGTAAAGGTCGACCGCATATGGATCGTTGTCGGCTCGAGTCGTACCCTGACTCGGTGACGGCGTCGTGCGCGCAAGTCGTCCGCGCGCCAGCGGCGACCATGGTATGAGTCCCAGCCCTTCTTCGAGACAGAGGGGAATCATCTCACGCTCCTCCTCCCGGTAAACGAGGTTGTAGTGATCCTGCATCGAGATGAAGCGCGCCCATCCGCGACGCTCCGAGATGCTGAGCGCACGCGCCAACTCCCACGCGTAGCCCGAGCTTGCCCCGATGTATCTCACTTTGCCCTGGTGCACCAGGTGATCGAGCGCCCCGAGGGTTTCTTCTATCGGAGCGGTCCCCTTGAAGCGGTGAATCTGATAGAGGTCGATTGTCTCGACGCCCAGTCGTTTCAGACTTGCCTCGCAGCCCTGCACGATGTGCTTGCGGGAGATTCCACCCATGTTCGGACCGTCGCCCATTGGGAAATGGACTTTGGTCGCGAGGACGATCTCATCCATCCTGGCCATTTCTCTGAGGGCTCGGCCTGTTACTTCCTCGCTCACGCCCAACGAATACATGTCGGCGGTGTCGAAGAAGTTGACCCCGAGCTCGAGCGCTTTCTTGAAGAATGGGCGCGAGTCCACCTCGTCGAGAACCCAGGGACGCCATTTTGGAGTCCCGTAGGTCATGCACCCGAGACAAATCCGCGATATAACAAGACCGCTTTGGCCAAGCTGGGTGAATTTCACAAACCTCCCGGGCGAGATGGTCTCGCTTTCTCGGACATCCACATAACCGAAGCAGGGAGCTTCCGGCTGACCAAAGCTACTAGGCTTGGAGCTTTCATACACGCGTTAGAGGCTTGGCGAGGCGTTGACGTGCGCTCTTTACGCCAACAGAAAAGCCCTTAGCTATAAAGCTGCAAAGCCTGCGGCTCCTTGTTTCGGTTTTGTGGATGCCCTCCAGGGGCCCAAAACCCTCCCCCGAAGCCTCGAGGCCTCAACCCTTTTCGAGCAACCGTTGTCAGAAGGTCGACAATGCAAATGGTTGCCTACGAGTCTCGGAGCTCGGTGAACGATATCCAACTCATCACGCGCGTGGTTGCCGGCGATGCGGCCGCTGAGCGTGAGCTATACGAGATGTATGTCGATCGTATTTACCGTCTGGCGTTTCGGCTGGCGGGAGATGACGAGCTGGCGAGGGATTTCACCCAGGCGACTTTCATCCGTGCTTTTGAAAAGATTGGGAGTTTTCGCGGCGAGTCGTCGCTTTCGACCTGGCTTCACTCGATCGGCGTTTCAGTAGCGCTGAATGGGTTGAGAAAGACGAAACGGCAGCGAAATCGTGAAGCTCCGATGGAAGAAGGCTTAACGGTTGGATCGACCCGCATTGAGGCCGATCCCGATCTGAAAGAGAGAATGGCGCGAGCCATCGATTCGCTGGCGGACAAATACAGGACGGTATTCGTGATGCACGACGTGGAAGGCTACACGCACGAGGAGATCAGCGGGACGCTCAACATTCCCATCGGAACGTCGAAGTCTCATCTCTTCCAGGCTCGAAGCAAGCTGCGCATCGCATTGGCCGATTTCGCACCGGAGTGGGCGTCATGACTGAAGACAATTTCGAGGAATTCCTCAAGAAAGCGGCGCAGAGCTATAACGCGCCGCCTGCTCGTACTCCCCGGGACGACATGTGGAGCGCGATCCAGGCGCAGCGTGCCGCGGGGCCCCGCGTCATATACGGTGGTGGCTCATTGACAGCGCACACCCCCGCGCGGCGCTTCGGTTCGCGGATCTGGATGGGTGCGGCGGCGGCAGCAGTTCTGCTACTCGCGACCGGTGTCGGACTCGGGCGCTGGAGCGCTCGTTCGAATGGGCCGGGTGCGATTGCGGCTCTTGGTTCGACCAAGGCGGTCTCTGGTTCCAATGCAGTCGATGGGGCACCCGACACCGTAGGACCTGGAGCTACGAGCATGCCTGGAGCTACGAGCATGCCTGGAGGTACGAGCGCGGTTGCGTCGACGCAGAGAGCGCATGGTGGAGTTGGCGACGCCTTGCCGCAGCGCGAACCGTCCAGGATTGGTGGAGCTCGTGGACCTCGAGCGTCTGAAGGGACTGACGGAATGGTTGCGGTCACTCCACTCTCCCCGAATTCCGCCTCCAACCCTACTGCCAATTCCGCCTACCAGCTCACGGCGGTACGCCACCTCAGTGAAGCCGAGGCGCTTCTGACTTCGTTCAGGTCGCGCTCGACGGCAGATCAACAAATGGACGCGCAGATGGGATCGTGGGCGCGTCAGCTCTTGAGCAACACCCGGCTGTTACTGGATTCTCCGGTCGCCAACGATCCGCAGCGTCGTCCGCTGCTGGAAGATCTCGAGCTAGTGCTCGTGCAGATCGTCCAGCTATCGCCCGGAAGCACGCCGCAGGATCGCGAGATGATAGAGAAGACGTTGCGGCAGGACCACGTAATGACGAGGCTGCGCACCGCGATTCCCGCGGGCGCGCAGCGCGGTAGCTGAGACCACTTCAATGACAATGAGAACACTACTCACGGCAGCAGCAATAATTTCCTCGGCGTTCGGAGTCAGCCAGTCTCCGAGCGGCCACAATTCGTTCAACTCCAACGTTGCTCCGCTCGCCCTGGCTGGCGCGGACGCGCAATTGAGCGCGGCATTCACCGCGCTCGACCAGCAGGTCAATCCGCTGCTGCCCGAGCCATGGGCAAAAGCGGATCCCGCCGATTCACTGTATCGTCTCGCGCGGGAAGCGCTCTCGCGCGGCGACTACAAACGTGCCGCTGAGATTTTTCACGGAATCCCCGAACGCTATCCGCAGTCGGCATACACGACATCTGGGCAGGCCCTGTACTATGAGGCGTTCGCTCTCTACCGCAGCGGCGACCTGAACGCCGCCCGCGAAAGGTTGAACCAGTTGAAGGCCCGCTTTCCGAAAATGGCAAAGAGCGATGGCGCGAGTTTGCTGACCCGCGTGTGCGGCGAATTGGCCAAACAAGGGGACGAATCCTGCGCAATGTCCATCGACAGTACAGCGCGGGGTGGGAGCGACATTGCGACGAGGGGGGCATCGCAGGGACGCAACTGCTCTCCGGATGCCGACGAGGACAGCGATGACCGCATCGCTGCGCTCAATGCGCTTCTCCAGATGGATGCCGAGCGCGCGATGCCGATTTTGCAACAGGTTCTTGCGCGTCGCGATCCCTGCTCGGTGGCGTTGCGGCGGAAGGCAGTCTTCCTGGTGTCGCAGAAGCGCACCGACCAGACCGCCAACATTCTGATGAATGTCGCGCGCAACGACCCCGATCAGGAAACCCGTGAGCAGGCGGTTTTCTGGCTGTCGCAGGTGCCGGGGTCCACGGGCCTGCTCGAGGAAATTCTCAAGGGCAATGGCGACGAGAACATCAAGGAAAAGGCCCTCTTCTCACTTTCCCAGCAGAGGGAGCCGAGGGCGCAGCAAGCTCTCAGGGACTTCGCTACCCGCGAAACCGAAAACAGCGATCTCCGGGAGAAAGCGATCTTCTGGCTCGGCCAGAATCATTCGGGCGAGAATACGGAGTTTCTGCGCACTCTCTACTCCCGGCTCACCAATGAGGATCTGAAGGAAAAGATTCTGTTCTCATTGTCTCAGCAGAAGGGGGCCGGCAATGAGCAATGGCTGATGAACATCGCGGTCAATCCGAAGGAAAACATCGAGCTGCGTAAGAAGGCTCTCTTCTGGGCCGGGCAGTCAGGGGTCGCGATATCGGAAATAGCGCAGCTCTACGATCGCATGAATGACAGCGAGATGCGCGAGGCGATCATCTTCGCGCTGTCGCAGCGGCAGAGCGATCGAACCGCGATAGACAAGCTGTTCGATATCGCCAAGAACGAGAAGGATCCCGAGTTGCGAAAGAAGGCAATCTTCTGGCTCGGTCAATCGCACGATCCGCGTGTGCAGCAATTCCTCCTGGACCTGATCAACCGATGAAAACATTCAGAATCACATCGCTCGCGGGGACGACGGCCGTCGTCCTCGCAGCTCTGGCCGGTGCGGTGGAAGCCGCACCCGCGCAGAGTATCGCCAGCAGAGTTGCCCGTGTCTCGAACGGCACGGTACGCATGACATTCGCTGCCAGGCCCGAGATCTGTGGCAGTGGCAACTCGATCTCACATTCGAATGGCAGGGGCAGGACGACGTGGGGCGACAACTGGAGCACGTCACGCGACGTCGAGTGGGAAAGTGATTGCAGTCATGGACCCGCTCGTGTCGTGCTCGACCGGCGCAACGGGGAGCTGACCGATCTCCGGTTTTACGTTGGGGGCCGGTGGCGGCCGGCGGCATCCGACGTCGTCGATCTCGGTACCGTGCCCGCGGGAGAGGCGGCGAACTATCTGGTTTCGATTGCCCAGACCGAGAAGGGAAGCATGGGTGAGAAGGCGATCTTGCCGGCCACTATCGCCGACAGCGCCGAAATCTGGCCGGCGCTGATCAAGATCGCGCGCAATCCCGATTTGCCGCGGAGCACGCGGTCACAGTCCGTGTTCTGGGTTGGCCAGGCGGCGGGAGAGGCAGCGACGGCTAATCTCAATTCGATTGTTCTCGACAATAGCGTGGACCGTGAGGTTCGCGAGCAGGCAGTGTTCGCACTCTCGCAACGCCCCCGCGATGAAGGCATCCCCGCGCTTATCGCTGTGGCGCGGACGAACAAGGATCCCGAGATAAGGAAGAAAGCTCTGTTCTGGTTGGGACAGTCTAACGATCCACGCGCCCTCGACCTGTTCGAGGAGCTGTTGACGAAGAAGTAGCGGTCGGTCGGCTTGCAGTGATTGCAAAGAGGGATGCTCCCAAATAGCATCCCTCTTCTGCATTCAGGCCAATCGTGGATTTTACTCACATCTCTACACAGCTCTCCTCCAGTCCGCTCACCGCGCTGCCGATACTGTTTATCGCGGGTGTGCTGACGAGCCTCGCCCCGTGCATCTATCCGATGATTCCGATCACGGCGGCGATCGTTGGAGGAACCGCAGTCGGAGAGGCTCCGCGAGCGCGCTCCCAGACTGTCTTGCTGACTTTTGCCTACGTGCTCGGGCTTTCTCTCGCATACGCCTCGGTTGGCTTGTTCGCGGGACTGACCGGGACTTTGTT
>Ga0068855_100000957_pt1 | contig 35876 bp, 30 predicted proteins | sample KBSCornC52_FD_66592 | JGI IMG/M metagenome (GOLD analysis project Ga0068855, IMG submission 66592) | Corn rhizosphere microbial communities from Kellogg Biological Station, Michigan, USA - KBS Corn C5-2 | ecosystem: Host-associated > Plants > Roots > Rhizosphere > Soil ...
GGGTAAAAATCCGGTAGTGCATACAGGAAGAGTTTCAGTGAGAGCTATTTTTTAGAAATGATCTTAATTTTTATTTCTAAACTTTTCAACTGCCGAATCCTGCAATTATATTTATGGTAAGGGCGATCATTGTTGTGGTAAAACCAAAAGAAATAAGTCCATGCAGCAATGCTAAATGCCGGAACCTTTTTGAGGTGATCTGTACATCGGAAACCTGGAAGGTCATTCCCAAAACGAAAGAAAAATATGCAAAATCCAGGTAGCCCGGCTCTTCATCGGAGGGGAATTTTAAACCACCTGCATGGGTGTCCGGTTTTGTTTCATGATCGCCATAATAAATGTGGGCATATCTCAGGGCAAAAATAGTATGGATCAGTGCCCATGAAAAAAGCATTCCAGCTACTGAAATTGGTAAGCGCCATGAGGCGCCACCCTTGCCGTCTTTTTGTGTAAGCAGTAAAATTAATACTGCAAGAAAGCTGGCCAATGTAGAAATAAGTATAATGATAAAAATTACAGATCTTTTTGGATCCTGAACTCTTGCCTGCTCACGGATACCTTTTGACTGGGTAATAAAAAAAGTGATCCAACTGGAAACAATCATTAACAAACTAAAAGTATCCCATCCGATCATGATGTGGGTTAAAACATCAATCTCCCTAATTTCAAAAATGAAATAAACTCCTATTGAGATACCGATGCAAGTTAATAGTTTATAAAAGGGATCTATTTTCTCAAACGCATTAATTTTTGAGCTGTCATTTGAACCTTTACCTGACATGAATAAAAATGATTAGATTTCTGAACAATCGTTCAATTTACTTAAAACTGTTCACTTTTATAAATTCTAAAAAATAAACAGCCGAAAGTTATTTCTAAAACTTTTGACTGTTTCTAAAGAATTGATTTCTTTATTTAATTATTTCCTAACCTTCGGACCGCTAAACTGATAAAAAATATCAAATTGAAAAACGTTGCTTCTGATTTTTGAGCCAGAGGTAGATTTATTGATATTGCTGACGCCAAAGTTATACCTGGCATCAAATCCAAGTCCGGTTGTTGTAAGATAACTTAGACCTGCAGGAATGGAAAAAACGGCACCTTTTAAATTGTCTTTAAAGTCTGTTGAAGAGCTATTTACTTTCCTTTTACCGCTCATCAAAAATCCAACTTGTGGGCCGGCTTCAAGCCTAAAACCGTTGTTGAACATGTATTGAATTAAAACAGGCACGTTAATATAACCCAGATCAGTACTTTCATTGCTGTTGGATTTGCTTTTTGCACCTTCTGAAGAATAATAAACTTCTGGCTGGAAGCCCCAAAATTCATTTCCTGTATGAATATGTGCAAGTAAACCAGCATTAAATCCGATTTTACTTTGCATGTCACTATTTCCTTCGTAATTTAATGAAGAAGCATTCAGTCCCGCTTTAATTCCAAAATGAACGTTTTGTGCTGTTGCGTTCACCATTAAAAAAAATGTTGCTGCAAGAATCATTGTTTTTTTCATAATGTAATTTTTAGATTAACAATTACTTAATTACATTACCGTTAAACAAAACCCATACCTGTTTTTATTTTCAGCGGCTGTTTCTATCTTTGCAACCAGTTATTTATCCGCCTTTTCAAAAGGTTTGATTCATCCTGTAAATGTCTCAAAAAACCCCGGGTAAAATAAAGATCATGGCATTATTACATAACCGCGTTTCTCAAAAAGAACTGAAGAAACTATTATTTGAAGAAACCGAACCACGCATTACCATTTCGTTTTATCGTTATGCATCCGTCGAAGATCCATCCTCTTTCCGGGATGAGTTTTATCAAAATTTGAATGAACTGAAAGTCTTTGGCCGCATCTATGTGGCCGGGGAAGGGATTAATGCACAAGTCAGTATTCCCGAATCCAATTTTGAAAAATTCAAAGAATATTTGAATACGATTCCTTTCTTAAAAGGTGTTCGCCTGAACATTGCAGTTGATGATGACGGAAAAAGTTTTTGGGTTTTGAAAGTAAAGGTGAGGAACAAAATTGTTGCTGATGGAATCAATGATCCAAACTTTGACATGAGCAAAAAAGGAAAGTATGTTGATGCGGATTCTTTCAATAAACTTACTGCTGATCCTGAAACGATCGTAGTGGATATGCGCAATCATTATGAATATGAAGTTGGTCATTTTGAAAATGCGATCGAAGTTCCTTCTGATACATTCAGGCAGCAACTTCCAATGGCGGTGGACATGCTGCAAGAAAAAAAAGATAAGAATATTATCATGTATTGCACCGGCGGGATCCGTTGCGAAAAAGCCAGCGCATATATGCTTCTTAATGGTTTTAAAAATGTATACCATTTGGAAGGAGGAATTATTCAATATGCCAATAAAGTAAAAGAAGAACAGCTTCCCAATAAATTTCTTGGTAAAAATTTTGTCTTCGATGGAAGACTCGGAGAGAAGATTGGTGAAGAAATAATCAGTCATTGCCATCAATGCGGCGCTCCGTGCGACACACATACGAATTGCGTCAATGAAGCGTGCCACCTGCTTTTTATTCAATGCGAATCATGTGCAAAAAAATACGAAGGTTGTTGCTCAGAAGAATGTCAGTCGGTAAATCATTTATCTGAAGAAGAAAGAAAACAAAAACGCAAAGGATTGAAAAACGGCATGATGATCTTTAATAAATCAAGAAAAAGAATGGATGGGTTGATGAAAAGGGAATGAAGTTTTTTTCAACCAAAAAGCTAATGCCTTAGCAAAAAAAGAAATCATCTAAACAATTTGTTTAAATTAAGGTCATAACTATTTTAAAGTATTATTTATTTTTTAAAACCTTTAAATTAGTTGCATTATGGCTACTGAAAACAAGTCTAGCAATACCGCCAGCGGTACTTGCGCAGATCACTGATTTATTAAACCAGACTGCTGCAGCCATTCAGCCTTATGTAACTGCGCTTACAAACGAGGAGAGAAAGACGTTACCCAAAATGAGCGGCAAAATGCAGGCTTTGTTGAAAAGGTAGTGGTTTACAGCATCTCCAATAATGAGTTTGTCCAATCTCACATGGATGCGGCAGACCTCACTATTGATTTTGCAATTATCGAAGGGCATTTTAGAGAAAAGGTATTTAAGAGTAGCAATTGGTACTTAATAAGTACTAAATTTAAATTATTTTCCCATCCTGGGTAATAAAAAGGATAAAATTGCATCGGTTTTCCCTGCCATCAGAAAATGGGAATTTTTTAAAGGTGTCTAAGATCGCTCTGTTTAAGCTTTCTCTAAACCTTTTCACAAAAAGAAATCCATTCCAAAAAATTTATACATTATTTTGAGGTTAGAGATTAAATTTGTAAATCATTTTTCCAATTCATCCATGCTCCAAACCAACTCTTTGCTTAAAATCTTTAAGTACACGCCGGTTCCTATCGTAGTTTTATTGCCCGACGCGCCGCATTTTACTATAGCGGAAGTGAATGACGCTTTATTAAAAAAAGCTTTTGCGAAAGAAGAAGATCTGATTGGTAAGGGCATTTTTGAAGCTTTCCCTGAAAACCTTGTTAATAATGGCTCCGGTAGTGCTAATTTATCAAAATCATTAAAAAAAGTGATCAGCACCCGCATGGCTGATAAGATGCCCGTGCAGCGTTATGATATGCTCGTTGAGAACGGGCAATACCAGGAATGTTACTGGGAAGTGGAAAATATTCCTGTTCTGTCTGATGATAATGAACTTCAATACATTCTTCACACAACGTGTGATATTACAGACACTGTTTTATTGGAAAAGAAGAAACATGAACAAATAAAAACGACCATCGAAATGTCGGATGAGGCGTTTAAAACCCTTGTCCAGGAAGGTTCTGACCTGATTGGGATTCTTGATAAAAATGCGAATTGTATCTATGTGAGCCCATCTGTTAAAACGGCTCTTGGTTTAACTGCGCAAGAATTGATTAATAGAAATGGTTTTGATCTGATTCATCCGGATGATAAGGATTTAGTAATTGCTGAGTTTTCAAAATTGAATACGGAAAAAAGAGTGCTGATTTCGCCATGCCGGATTCAACACAAAAACGGGAGCTGGCGCTGGATAGAAACTGTCGCGATCAATCTGACGAATGATCCAAAAATCAATGGAGTTGTCGCAGTTTCCCGCGATATAACTGAATGGGTAAACGCTGAAGAGGAAGTGCGAATCTCGGAAGAGAAACATAAAATTCTGTTTCAATCAAGCCCAATTCCTAAATGGGTTTATTCTCTTGATAATTTTGAAATTCTTGATGTAAACGAAACCGCCCTGAAAAAATACGGCTATACAAAAGAAGAATTTCTGAGCATGACGGTAATTGATATCAGGCCTAAAAGAGAAATAAATCAGTTACTGGTAGCTAAAGAAAGTATTGTGGAAAGAGAAGAAATTATTCATTTTGGTTTGTTTACTCATTGCAAAAAAGATGGAACGGAAATTAAAGCAGAAGTCTCCGGCCATAGGTTTTCTTTTCAGGGAAAAGATTGTATGCTGATTGTTGCCATTGATGTTACTGAAAAAGAAAATGCACTCAAAGAACTGAGAGACAACCAGGAAAAATTGATTGCAGCTCAAAACATCGGCAGAATAGGATATTTTAAAGTTGATCTTCTTAATCAGAAGTTCTTTTGGTCGGATAAACTATTTGAGATATGGGGCGTAAATAAAGAAAATTTTAAAGTCACTTATGAAAATATCTCTAAAACCATTCATCCTGATGATCTAAAACAATTTGAAAAAGTAAGATCAAAAGCTATAGAAACCGGAACAGATATGAATCTTGAATTCAGGGTAATTCAACCGGATGGAAGCATAAAATGGGTTCATGAAAGAGGTAAAACTGTTAAAGGCGAAACGGCCGATCTGATCTCCTTTGAAGGAACTGTGCAGGATGTGACGGAATCCAAATTGCTTAAGCTATCTCTTGAGGAAAGCAACCAGCGATACCAATATGTTACGCAGGCCACTTTCGATGCTATTTGGGATTGGGATCTTATTACCGATGAATGTTATTGGGGTGAGGGCTTCCAAACAACTTTTGGTTATGATGTAAAAACGCTACGCTCTGATACAAGTTTCTGGACAAATCATACTCATCCCGCCGACCGTGAAAGGGTTTCTGAAGAAATTGCAAAAGCAATTAATGGTAAAAAATTAAACTGGCTGAATGAATACCGTTTCCAAAAAGCCGATAATTCATATTTAGATGTTCTTGACCGTTGCATAATTATTCGTGATAAAAATGGTAAGGCAATAAGAATGGTCGGCGCCATGCAGGATGTTTCAGAGAAGAAAACTTTGTTGCAACTTCTGGACAAAGCGAACAGGCTGGCTCGAATTGGAAGTTGGGAAATAGATGTGGCAAGCGCTACAGTTTACTGGTCGGATATTACCAAAGAGATAAGAGAAACTCCGCGGGATTATCAACCAACATTACAAGATGGTATCATTCATTTCAAAGAGGGCTTTAGCAGGGAAACAATTATTAAAAGAGTAAAAGACGCTGTAAGACATGGCATTCCATGGCAGGAAGATCTTCAGATATATACCCACAAAGGAAATTTAAAATGGATGCGTACTACCGGAAAGGCTGAAATAGTAAATGGAAAGTGCATAAAAGTATATGGTAGCTTCCAGGATATTGATAAACAGAAAAAGGCTGAAATAGAGATCCTGAAACTTTATGAAGAAAAAAATACCATTCTTGAAAGTATTGGCGATGCGTTTTTTGCAGTAGATAAAAATTGGATCGTAACCTACTGGAATAATCATGCTGAAAAAATGCTGAAAACTCCAAAAGATAAAATTGTGGGTAATTTTTTATGGGATATTTTTTCTGAAAGCATCGGTTCTGCTTCCTATAAAAATTATCACGAAGCGATATTGTCAAATGAACGGGTAGTTTTTGAGGATTATTTTCCTCCTTTGGAGAAATGGTTTGAAATAAGCGCTTATCCTTCTGAAAATGGGTTATCGGTTTATTTTAAAGATATAACCGAAAGAAAAATCTCTCAAATGCAACTCAATGAATTGCATCTCAATTTGGAAAAAACTGCTCATGATCTTTCGGTCTCCAATCATGAATTGGAACAATTTGCTTACATCGCCTCTCATGATTTGCAGGAACCGCTGCGAATGATTTCCAGTTTTTTGACACAGCTGGAAAAGAAGTATTCGGATCTGCTTGACCAGAAGGGCAAACAGTATATTTATTTTGCCGTTGACGGCGCCAAAAGAATGCGTCAGATCATTTTAGATTTATTAGAGTTTTCAAGAGTCGGAAGATTCAATGGAGAATCAGAAAAAGTGGATGTAAATGAAGTGATTCAAGAAATCGTGTTGCTTTATAAAAAACAGATTGAAGAAACCGGCACGGAAATTCATTTTCAAAACTTGCCTGTCGTTCAATATTATAGAAGTCCTTTAAGGCAGGTGATTCAAAACCTGGTAAGTAATGCGATGAAATATCAGCAACCTGGCAAAAATCCCGTGATCAATATTAGCAGTAAAGAGTTTGATGAGCATTGGCAATTTTCCATTCAGGATAATGGAATCGGGATCGCCTCAGATTATTTCCAAAGAATCTTTGTGATCTTTCAAAGATTGCACAATAAAGATGAATATTCCGGCAATGGAATTGGGTTAGCAATTGTAAAAAAGATCATTGAGGCAATGGGTGGAGAAATCTGGATCGAATCGAAAGAAGGCGAAGGAAGTACTTTCTTCTTTACCATAAAAAAATAAATACTAAAGTATTTCATAGAAAATAGTTGATTAAAATCAACTATTTTTGTTTAAACCCATTCCCAACTCTATGAAAACAATCAACATTTTATTAGTCGAAGACAATGAAGGAGATATCCTTCTGACGACAGAAGCATTTGAAAACACAAAAGTGATGAACCAGCTAAACGTGGTAAGAGACGGGAAAGAAGCTATTGCTTTTCTAAATAAAGAAGGCAATTATTCTGACGTTTGTGAGCCTGACATTTTATTGCTGGATGTAAATCTTCCAAAAAAGAACGGTCATGAAGTGCTGGAGTACATTAAATCCGATGTGAGATTAAAACACATTCCGGTGATCATGCTTTCCACTTCATCTTCCCAAGCGGATATTTTGAAATCTTATTGCCATCATGCAAATTGTTATATTACAAAGCCGGTGGATGCCGATAGATTGGTAAATGTTATAGAGCAGGTACAATATTTCTGGATTTCTATCGCAAAGCTGCCTTCAAAAATAAGCTGCTAAAGGATAAATAATGATTAAAGATACAAAGAGCTATAAAATATTAATTGTAGAAGACAATCCCGGTGATTTTGTTTTGATTGAAGATTATCTGCTGGAGCAAATTGTTGATCCTCTAATTGAAAATGCGAAAAGTTTTGCTGAAGCGTCTGCCGTTTTATCATCCGCAGAAACTGATTTTGATATCATTTTATTAGATCTCACTTTGCCTGACAAAAGTGGTCGCGAACTGATCACGAATATTATTAAAATCGCTTCTGATATTCCGGTGATCGTTCTTACCGGTTTTTCTGATATGGAATTCAGTATCCAGTCTATTTCACTTGGCATTTCAGATTATTTGTTGAAAAGTGATCTGAATGCATCTTCACTTTACAAAAGCATTATTTATTGCCTGGAAAGGAAGAAAAGAACTCATGAATTGCAGGAATCTGAAAAAAGATACAGTGAATTATTTAGATTAAATCCGCAACCTATTTGGATCTTCAATGTAGACAATTTCCGGTTTGTGCAGGTAAACAAAGCTGCAATTGAGCTTTATGGATATACTGAGGAAGAATTTTTGAAGCTTACAATTCTTGATATCAGGCCACCTGAGGACGTTAAATTAGTAAAAAAATCCGTTGAAAACCGTGGAGAAGGAAGTTTTAAAGGAAAATTCCGGCATTACACAAAAACGAAAAAATTACTGGATGTTGAAGTGCAAAGTAATTTTGTTTTGATCAATGACAAGCAATATCGTCTGGCGATCATAACAGATGTTACGGAGAAAAACCGAATGGAACATGAGATTACCAGGGCGATTATCAAAACGCAGGAAAATGAGCGTTATGAAGTCGGCGCTGAATTGCACGATAATGTTTGCCAGATCCTGGCCAGCACTCATATCAGTTTAGGCGTTTTGAGCAAATCAATTAATGCTTCCGGAATGAAGTTATTTCATCAATGCCGGGAATATATTACCCTTGCAACCCAGGAGATCCGCAATCTTTCTCATCGCCTGGCTCCGGCTTTTTTCAATGATTCCACCCTTGAAGAAGCGTTTGGAATCTTGCTGAATAATTTCAACGTTGAAAATCAAGTTAAGATTAATTTGTATTTTGATGAAGTGGTTGCCAGGGCAAATATCAATCGTGATCTTCAACTCAATCTTTACCGTATCCTACAGGAACAACTGCGTAATATTTTTAAATATGCCCACTGCAATAACATTGATGTGGATGTGATCCTCAAAAATAATAAACTGAAAATGCGTATTGCTGATGATGGAGTTGGCTTCAACGTAAATGAGGTTAAGACGGGAATTGGGATATCAAATATGAGAAGGCGGGTTGAATTATTTTATGGCAAGTTTGAAATTTTTTCCTCCCCCGGCTCAGGTTGTGAATTATTGATTGACATACCTTTGGAACCCGAAAACCAGAATCAAGACCAAAAAGAAAGATCAGAAAATTTTCAATTGAATAAATAAAATCGCTCATTTTTTTACCTGCTTTGTTTTTACCACAGTATCTTCCTTTTGCTGTACGGTTTTATTTCCCGTTTCCACTTCCACCGTTTTTGTGGTTACTGCATAATTATCCGGATAAATATCCGAGCCAAATTCAACCGCATAAGCTTTGGTAAATTCTGCACCAAAATAAAGGATCATCGCTGAGAAATAGACCCACAATAATAAAATAACTAAAGAGCCAGCGGCGCCATAAGTGCTGCCCACATTGCTTTTGCTGATATAAAATGAAATAGCAAATTTAGCGAGCATAAAAAAAACCGCGGTGGTAATGGCTCCGGCCATAACATCTTTCCATTTTATTCTTGCATCCGGAAGCACTTTAAAAATGGCGCCAAAGATCAAGGTTGTGACGATCAAAGTGATGATAAGATTGATAATGTAAAAAACGATCACGGCAACATCCGGGAAACGGTCTTTCAATGAATTACTGAAACCATCTATCAGCGTGGAAATCGATAATGAAACCAACAACAAAAATCCGAGGCCCAAAATAACTGAAAAAGATAAAAACCGGTTTTTAATCAATTTAAGCCAGCCCCTTTTTGGCTTTGGTTTTAATCCCCAAATGGAATTAATAGAATCCTGGATTTGAGCAAAAACTGTTGTAGCCCCCACAAGTAAAGTAATGACACCAATTATTGCGGCTAATTGGCTTTTGCCGGTAATAGAGGCATTTTTAATCATTTGCTGCAATTGAGCGGCGGTATCAGAACCAACAAAGCCGGAAAGTGTAGAATAAACTTTCCCTTCTGCTGCATCTCTTCCTAAAAAAATCCCGCTTAAGGAAATGATGATGATCAGTAATGGAGCCATGGAAAAAACTGTGTAATAGGCCAGGGAGCTGCTTTTTGTGGTTACTTTATCTGCTGAGAAACCTTCAAATGCCTTTTTTAAAATATTCCAGATTCTTTTCACGGTGATTTTTTTCTTCATCAGAAAAATGTTTCCTTTTCAACTACAAAAAAACTACCAATGTAACTTTTAATGCAGAGAAGTACTTTTAGGAGTTTATTAAATGCGCGGCAATGACATTCAGTCCGAAGATCAAGCAATGACCTCCGAGATAGCTCAATTACCTCCGGGAGAATGCCGTTGAGAAATCTAAACTGAGACCAGCCTCTTGATTGTGGAAAAAGGTGCGACAAAAATGGTCCTGATTTTCAAATTTTTATTCTCAACCTTTTCTTTTTATTTGTTAATTAGCTATAAAAACGCTGGTTTTAGAGAAGAGAAGAAGTCATTTATCTGGATAACTATTTTAATTTTGTTCAACATGGTTGATGATTTGGAAAAATTTTTGTGATAAAACAACCGTTCATGAAAAATTAATTCAGTCATCAATGTAAATATGTACTATCCACAACATCTATGAATTTTAAACCATCCGAGCATTTATCCCGGCGCCAAATTACCCATGGCCTTAATCTGGTAATTAAGGAAGGCATGGTGACAGAAGCAATGACTGCACTCACCGGTGGAACATTTTTGGTGGCCCTGGCCCTATTAATGGGTGCAACCAACGTTCAAATTGGTATTCTTGCGGCTTTACCCAGTTTCTCCAGTATTTTTCAACTGGTGGCTATCCGGCTTTTGCAGAAGTATAACAACCGGCGTGCAATTGTAGTCGTTTGTACTCTCTGTGCCAGGATTCCACTGCTGGTAATTGGTCTATTGCCGTTACTGTTTTCAAAAGGTACCAGTATACAGGTGCTGATTTTTCTATTGTTTTTTTATTATTTTTTTGGATCTGTATCGGGCGCAAACTGGAATTCATGGATGAAAGACCTGGTTCCTGAGAAAAAATTAGGAAGCTATTTTTCACAACGTACCCGGCTGACACAGACGTTAAATGTTGTACTCAGCCTTGTGATAGCGCTTACTTTGGATTATATAAAAAAAGTAAATCCGCAAATTCAACTCACCGCTTATTCGTTGATGTTTATTGTGGGCGGTTTAATCGGTTTAACTGCGGCATGGCTTCTGGCAAGGACTCCGGAACCTGCAAGCTATCTTCCAAAGGGGAATATCTTTAAATTATTTAAAAAACCGTTACTGGATAAAAATTACCGAAAGTTATTATTCTTCAATTCTTTTTGGTCATTTTCTTTAAATATTGCCACTCCGTTCTTCACTGTTTTTATGTTGAAAACATTGGATTTGCCACTTTCCTATATCATCGCTTTTGCAATTATGGGACAGGTTGCCGGAATTTTTGCCATCAGGCTCTGGGGAAAACATTCGGATAAATACAGCAACAAAACGATCATTAAGATCGCAGCACCTTTGTATATTTTGTGCATCCTTTCCTGGCCATTTGCGGCGATGGCGCCGTCATTCATTTTTGTTGCATTGGTAGTGGCGATCATTAATATTCTCAGCGGAATTGCCACATCCGGAATTAATCTTTCCATTGGAAATATCAGTTTAAAACTGGCTTCAAAAGAAGAAGCAATTGTTTATTTAACCGTTAAAAATATGGTGGTTGCATGTTTCGCCTCTCTTGGGCCAATCGTTGGTGGTATTCTCGCAGATTATTTTTCCAACAGAAGTTTTATTTGGGATTTTCAATGGCAAGGGCCGCATGGCATTTCGATTATCCCGCTGCTGCATTTACACAGTTTGAGTTTTCTATTTATCATTGGTGGAGTGATGGCGTTTATTGCTTTAAAAAGTGTCGGGTTCATTACTGAGGAAGGGGAAGTTTCAAAAGACCTGGCGATCGCTGAAATGAGAACCGGTATCAAAAGTGAATTTAAAAACCGCCTTAAAAGAGAATCGATCCTTGCTTTATTGTATTCACCGGTTCATTTTCACAATATCATGCATAAAAAACTGAAAAACCGGATTGAAAACAAATTGATTAACATGCGGAAATCCCGCAATACACTTGTTCAGAAACGAACGGCATAAAAGTTTGATCATAAACAAAGACACAAATTTTTAATTGGGCATTGCTGAATTAATTCTACAGAAATCTTTTGCGATTTTAAATTCGTTTCAATTCATTTTAATTACTAAAAACAGATTTGTCTCCCATTTGAAAACAAGCATAAATATTGTATTAGAAAAATTATATGGAAAATGCTCGCCCAAAATTTATTGTCGCAATCGGTACTTCTGCCGGAGGCTTTTTTGCTTTGGCAGAATTGATCAGTCAACTGAATGATGAGATGGATGCTGCTTTTTTTGTAGTGATGCATTTGTCAAAACAGAGCATTGGTGGCTACCTAATAAATCAAATGCAGAAATATACTTCGCTTTTTTGTGTTGAGGTTGACGAACCGATTACCATTACAAGAGGCACCATTTATTTCGCCCAGCCCAACAAACATTTGATCATCAAAAACAACAAAGTGAAATCGGGTTGCGGTCCGCATGAAAATCGTTGGCGCCCTTCGATTGATGTTTTATTCCGTTCTGCGGCTGTTTCCTGTGATGGACATGCAATTGGAATTGTTTTGACCGGCCTGCTGGATGACGGCGCTTCCGGAATGGAAGCAATAAAAGTTTGTGGCGGAACTTGCATCGTTCAGGATCCTAATGAAGCGGAATATCCGGATATGCCACTTTCGGTGTTAAAAGAAATAAACGTTGATTATTGTGTGCCATTGACAGAAATGGGTGCAATCATTTCTGATGTGATCAATAATAAAAAGGTGATAAAGACCATTATTCCGGAATACCTGGTTAAAGAGGTAAAAATTTCTGAAGAAGGAATTGGAAGCATTAAGGAGATGGCAGAGCTTGGAAAAAGTTCAACATTAAGCTGCCCGGATTGTGGCGGGGTTCTTTTTGAATTAAACAATGGTTCAATCCCCCGTTATAAATGTCACACGGGCCATTCTTATTCAATAAATGACCTGCTGGAAAAACAAAATAAAAGCCTTGAATCAACGCTTTGGATTGCGCTGCGGACTATTGAAGAAAAAAAGAAATTATTAACGCAATTATCTGAAAGAGATGTTAGCCGTGGTTATAGCCGTGCTGCTTCCAATTATTCAGAAAAAATCGCTGAGCTGGATAAGCATATTGACAATCTGAAAACGGTCCTATTTGCAAACGAGGATGAAGCGAAGGATTAGAGAAACGTCATTTATTCAAAAAGCCGACAATTATTTCAGCCGCATTTTTAGAGGCATTTCCACCCTCGGAAAGTATTTTTTTTAATTGAAAATAATCTGCCTCAATTCGTTTTCTTTTTTCCTGATCAAATAAAATATTTTTTAATTCTGAAGTAATTTTTTCGGCTGTAAGATCATTCTGGATCAATTCTTTTACAACTCCTTTATTCATTATTAAATTGACCAAAGAAATGAATTTTAATTTCACCAATCTCTTTGCAATCTGATAAGAAATGTTTCCGGCTTTATAGCAAACAATTTCAGGAACACCAAACAAAGCAGTTTCTAAAGTGGCCGTTCCGGAAGTTACCAAAGCCGCTACAGACCTCATTAGCAGCGAATAAGTTTCATTTGAGACCAGTTCAACATTTGGATGATCTTTTATAAATGCTTCGTAAAATTCATCGTCCATAGAGGGCGCTTTAGCAACAAAAAACCGGTAGTCACGAAAGTTTTTTGTGGCTTCCAGCATCACGGGAAGTTTGGTTTCTATTTCCTGTCTGCGGCTGCCCGGCAATAAAGCGATTGTATTTTCTGAGAGATGGATTTCAGGATGAGCTTTTTTAAAATCTTCTATAACATTGACTAGTGGATGGCCAACATACTCCACTTCATAGTTCCACTTTTTATAAAATTCTTTTTCAAAAGGAAGAATAACGATCATTTTATCGATGTATCGTTTGATGTTTTTCACGCGGCTTTCTTTCCAAGCCCATACTTGAGGAGAAATATAAAAAACTGTTTTGTAATTATTTTCTTTCGCCCATTTTGCCATCCGCAAATTAAAACCGGGATAATCGATGAAAATAATTACATCAGGTTGAAAACCAGAAATATCCTGTTTGCAGAATTTGAAATTTTTTAAAATGGCGGGAAGATTTTTAATGATTTCTGCAAAACCCATAAACGCTAATTGTTTGTAATGCTTTACCAGTGTACCTCCTGTAGCTTTCATTTTGTCACCACCCCAGCAACGGACGTTTGCATTGGAATCAATTTTTTGAAGTTCTTTTATCAGATTACTTCCATGTAAATCACCGGAAGCTTCACCGGCTATGATGTAGTATTTCATGCTGATGCAATGTACGATGCAATTTGAAAAGTGGGAAACGTTTGGTTTATAATAGTATCACTTAGTAGTATGGAAATAAGACGTTTACTTCTATCTACAACCCATTCAAAAATTGTGCATGAATAAAATCAACGACGGCGGGAAGACTTTGTGTTTCTTCAAAAACCTTTATCTGCCTGTCTGCGCCGGTTCCCTCTTCCAGAATTTTATGAACATAACCAATTGTATTTCTGATTCCCAAAGGAACTGCGACATCATCAATAAAATCCAGTAATTCATAAATCAGCACACGGGTATTAACTTCCTTTTCTTTTCCAAAGTCGATCATGCTTCCTTCAATACCATAGCGGCTTGCGCGCCACTTGTTTTCATTGATCAGCATTCTCGGATAAATGATGAAGTTTAGATTTTGCGTCCGGAGTTTATAAAGTTTGGCGCAAATTCCCTGGAACAATGCCGCCAATGTGATCGTTTCCTGCACCGTCATCGGTACATCACAGATCCTGAACTCAACCGTATTAAAAAATGGATGAACGCGCAAATCCCACCAGATCTTTTTTGCGTTATCAATGCAATTGGTTTTCACCAGAATTTTAATGTAATTATCATAAGATTCGATGCTTTCAAAAAAGTCAGGAATGCCGGTTCGCGGGAATTTGTCAAATATTTTCGTACGGTATGATTTATATCCGGTAAACCTTCCTTCCCAAAAAGGAGAGTTCGTACTCAATGCAAAGATATGCGGTAAAAAATACCTTGCAGAGTTGGCAATATGAATCGCCATTTCACGGTTTTGCATTCCAACATGAACATGCATTCCAAAAATTAAATTGCTTCTTGCCGCTTCCTGCAATTCTTTTACAATATCGCTGTAACGTGCATGATCAGTGATCAATTGTCTTTCCCAGTGACTGAAGGGATGAGTTCCGGATGCGCCAATTTTCAATCCAAGATCGCCCGCAATATTGCTGATAGTTTTTCTAAGATTGGCCACATCAATAAATGCTTCGTCAATATTTTGACAAATATCTGTACCTACCTCCACGACAGCCTGGTGCATTTCTGCTTTTACTTTATCCTTAATTAATTTTTCTCCTTCCTGTACAATTTTTTGTTCATGACTTTTTAGTTCACGGGTTTCGGGATCAATCACCATATATTCTTCTTCAATTCCAATCGTAAAGTGTTTGTAAGAGATAGCAGCCATTATTTAGTTTGTAATTTTTAGTTCGTAGTTCTTAATTTTCTCATTTTCAGATTTTCTCATGATCGACACATCGCTTGATATATTCTCCCCAGGTAAGATTATCTTTTCCTTCTTTATGTGATTGTGCTTTTTTGATTGCAAAATTAGCAGCAGTTTCTACAACCCAATCGAAATTTTCCTGTCCCACACTTGTCAGTTCTGCATCCGGGGCAGGATTGCAAAAGTCAATGGCATAAGGAACTCCATTGCGAACAGCAAGTTCAACTGTATTGAAATCGTAACCGAGATATTTGCAAATGCGCAATACAATTCCGGTCATCAACTCCAATCTTTCTTTATCAGGTTTGAAATCTGCAGCATAGCGAAGATGATGTGGATTACGCGGCTCATAAGGCATAATATGCACCTCTTTTCCGCCAATGCAATAACACCGGTAATATTCTTCAAAAATAATTTCTTCCTGCAGCATCATCACCAGTCCGCCGGTTTCACCATGCTTTGTAAAGAAATCATCAATGCCTGTTACCCTGTAAACACTTTTCCAGCCCCCACCGGCATGAGGTTTCATGTAGGCAGGAAAACCAATGTAGTCAAAAATGCTTTCCCAATCCAAAGGATAAGCAAGATTTGAAAACGACTGATCGGTAGTTTCCGCAGGCAATGCACTGGACGGAATGAGCACTGTTTTTGGAACAGGAATATCAATTTTTGTTGAAAGGCAGTTATTAAAAAATTTTTCGTCAGCACTCCACCAAAAAGGATTGTTGATGACCGCTGTTCCGCAAAGAGCAGCGTTTTTCAAATATGCGCGGTAAAAAGGAACATCCTGCGAGATGCGGTCTATAATTACATCATATCCGCTGCTTTCGCCCTGGATTACCTTATCAATACGAATCGGTTCCGCAATAATTTCTTCAATATTTTTTTGATTCACTCTTTCAATAAATGCTTCAGGAAAACTTCTTTCTACTCCGAATAAAATTCCAATTTTTTTCATGATTTTTGATTGAATGTTTCAAAGAAAATAAATGAACACTGAATTGATTGCTAATATAAATTTAATTCTCGATAGAAAATGATGAACGTGGAAATAAGAAGGATTTTATGATTAAAAAATTTCAATGGATTAAAGCATGATTTTTCTCAACAACTTTATGCAAAACCAAAGTTGACAGAAGAAATTTTTTAAATAAAACTGATTTTAATCCCTATTTACTAATTTAAAAAACCGGCTCTCTTTTCCACTGCTCGTTTCATCCTGGTAAAGAAAGGCAAGCTTTCGATCCTGGAAGATTTTATACCATTCCTCCCATGAAATATCTTCAAGAGAATCTTCACCCGAATAACCTGGAAAATCTATCCTGATAATTCCATCTTCTTCGCCGCCAACTCCTTTTACTTTGGTTGGTTTCCCTTCTCTTTCTTCGGCCCACTTCTTAATTACTTTTAAATCGGTTGTAGTTTTTGATGCTGACATAAGTTTTTTATTGGTTCATCAAACTTTATGCTAAAAAAGTATTGTTCGGATGAGCCTTAAAAATGTTTGTTTTTATCAGATATAGCAAAGCTTCAGGTTGATTTTATCTGACATTATTTTTTATCTTTTCTAAAAAAATTAAATGAAAGTCGGGAATCCTCTTCTTGCGGCAATTGTTGGAACGACCACCATGACCTTGTTTTAGTTATCTTGTCTTATGCAAAAAAAAATAGAGATTTCCGGGCCTCGGTTGTTGGCAAAATGGTTTTTCAGGCCTTTCCTCAAATAACAAAGAAAGATCCAAAAGTTGTTGGATGGATTTTGCATTGTTCTACAGGTTTGGCTTTTACCATGATTTATAAAATATTTTTGGAAATACGAAGTTGAAAGCGAATGTGCCTGTAGGAATGATTTTACCTACGGTTGGCGTGTGGAAAGCAGTCTTCAGTTTATATCCGGATCCTCCACAAATAAAGTTCAAAGATTTTTACGGACATTTAATTCTTGTGCATATAATCTTTGCCACTCCTGATTTGTGCATTTTACAAAAAGGCGATAGTTCTGAATAAAAAATCTAGATTTTAATTTTCGTGTCTGCCTGACTGTTACTTACTGTTTTTTATTTGGAAAAATGTTAATTTTTATTACTGATACTTCCCATTTTTATAATTACCTCTTTATTCCATTACTTTTAGCGGCAAAAAAAATTAATTTAATGATGAAACATTTTACTTCTTTATGCTTTAGTCTTATTGCTGTTTTGTTTTTTTCGGGCAGTATGGCTCAGGACGCCTCTATCTACAACAAGAACTCGGTTTTTGATCCGCTCTTTATGACTCATGATGGTACAGAATTTCGCAGTGCAAATGGCGCACCGGGCCCGAAGTATTGGCAAAACAGCGTTAATTATAATATTCATGCAACATTGGATGAAAAAGATACCACCCTCAAAGGGAATGTAGTGATTAATTACACCAACAACAGCCCGGATTCATTAAATTATTTATGGTTACAATTAGATCAGAATCTTTTCAATCCTGATTCGCGGGGTGCAGTAACCACACTGGTTTCAGGGGACAGGTTTGATGTAAAGGGATACACAAAAGGTGGCTATCATATTGAATCGGCCTGGGTAATTTATAAAGGGAAAACTTATAAAATAGCTCCGGTAATTACCGACACAAGAATGCAACTTCGTCTACCCTTCACCGTTAAACCAAATGGCGATAAGATTGATATCAAAGTAAATTATTTTTTCTCTATTCCTCAATATGGCGCCGACAGAATGGGAAGATTATACACCAAGAATGGTGTTGTTTATCAGCTTGCACAATGGTACCCCCGGATGTGTGTTTATGATGCTGTGAAAGGGTGGAATACGTTGCCATATATGGGTTTGGGAGAATTTTATTGTGATTATGGAAATTTTGATTATTATATTACTGTACCCGCCGGGATGATTGTTGCCGGTTCCGGTGATCTTCAAAATCCTGAACAGGTTTTAACTTCAACAGAAATAAAAAGATTGAGTGAAGCAAGAAAAAGTGACAGCACTGTTTTTATTATTAAAGAAAATGAAGTTGGAGAAAAATCCACAAGGCCAGTACAAAATGGAATGTTGACATGGCATTTTAAAATGCATAATTCACGTGATGTTTCATGGACTGCATCAAAAGCATTCATCTGGGATGCTGCAAGAATTAACTTCCCTTCAGGAAGAAAAGGAATTTCAATGGCAGTTTATCCAGTTGAAAGTAAAGGCTACGATGCTTATGGAAGATCAACTCAATATTTAAAACAAAGCATTGAATTTTATTCAAAAGATTATTTTGAATATCCCTGGAATTCAGCGGTGGTAGTGGCTGGTGTAGCTTTGGGAATGGAATACCCGGGAATTGTTTTTTGCAGTTATAGAATCGGGAAAGGAAATTTATGGCATGATGTAACACACGAAATTGGACACAACTGGTTTCCGATGATCGTAGGAACGAATGAAAGACGCTATATGTGGATGGACGAAGGAATGAATACTTTTATCAACGGTTATGCTTCCAATTCGTTTAACAATGGCGAATATGGCGATACCACCAACAGGAGTATTTTGGGGATGGCAAGAACAATGACAAGAAGTAAAGATCCATTGATGACGCCTCCGGAATCTATAAGTTTGAGAGATTACGGACAGTACTATTCCAAAACTGCCGTGGGACTGAATATTCTTCGGAATTCAGTAATTGGTCCTGAAAGATTTGATTATGCTTTCAAAACTTATATTAAACGCTGGGCTTTCAAACATCCACAACCAAATGATTTTTTCAGAACCATGAATGATGCCGCAGGTGAGGATCTGAACTGGTTTTGGAAGGAATGGTTTTATGAAACATGGAAATTAGATCAGACAGTAAAAAGCGTAAAATATGTTGATGAAAAAGCTGAAAACGGTGCATTGATCACAATAGAAAATTTGCAGCAAATGGCGTTGCCGGTTACTTTAAAAATTACCGAAGAGAATGGAAAATCACAGGAGATAAAATTGCCTGTAGATGTATGGCAGCGGGATACAGACTGGACTTTTAAATATAATTCAACTTCGCCAATAACCTCTGTGGTATTGGATCCGAATGGAGAATTACCAGACATCAATCGTAAAAATAATACCTGGACATCAGGAAAATAATTTGAAGATCAGAAGCCCGGATGATTTGAATTTTTTCAAAGCATCCGGGCTTTTTTTATTCTCCGGTCGGTCGGATAGATTATTGATGTTTAAAATATTCATTTAATACAGGAATGGTAATTCTAAATTGTTTTCATATTGTAACTTCACAAAGTTTAAGAAAAAGTTTTTCATATTTTATGGCATGCAATTAAAAGATTCCATTTCCCTGGCTTTTAGAACGATCAAAAGTAACAAACTTCGAACGGGCATAACGGTTGCTATCATTGCATTTGGTATTATGGCACTGATCGGGATTATTACCGCTATTGCTTCAATGAATCAAAGTCTTTCTGAAAGTTTTGCTACAATGGGCGCGAACTCTTTCAGCATTCAATACCGCGACCGAATGATCAGAATGGGTGGTGGCGGACGTCAGATAAAGAAGACGAGTGCGAAAAGTTTGAAAGAGAGAAAATCAAATGCGCAGAAAATAATCACCTATCAGGAAGCGAAACTTTTTAAAGAACGATATAAATTTCCGGCACGGGTAAGTATTTCCATAGGTGGTCCGCAAAGCGTGATCGTTAGCAATGATGAGATAAAAACCAATCCCAATATTTCAATGACCGGTGGCGATGAAAATTATTTATTACTGAACGGATATTCATTGGCAGGAGGAAGGGATTTCAATAAACTTGATGTGGAAAGTGGCCGCGGCATTTGTATTATAGGCAATAGTCTTGCGCAAAAATTATATGGCGATAATACCCTGCGTGCTCTCGACAAAACTATCACCGCAAATGGAATAAAATATAGAGTGGTGGGGGTTTTGAAAGACAAAGGATCCAGCGCTTTTTTTAATGCTGATAATATTGTGTTGACAACTTACAATAATATCCGCCGCATTTTTCCAACAGATGGCACCAGTTTTAATATTGGTATTATGGTAAGCGATATCACTCAGATGGATGCCGCAATCTCAGAAGCAAAAGGTACTTTCAGACCAATAAGGAAACTCAATATTGATGAAGAAAATAATTTTTACATCGATAAAAGCGACAGCATTGTGGAAGTGTTTAAAAGCAGTTTAGGCGCCATAACTACTGCCGCTGCATTTATTGGTTTGATCACTCTGATCGGCGCTGCTATTGGTTTGATGAATATTATGTTAGTGGCAGTTAATGAACGCACCAGGGAAATTGGTTTGATCAAAGCCATTGGTGGAAAAGGCAAAAGTATTCGGCAGCAATTTCTTTTCGAATCTATTTTTATCAGTTTGATAGGCGCTGTTTTGGGAATTCTTTTAGGTGTAATTGTCGGAAATGTTGTTGGAATATTTCTTCATACAGGATTTATTGTTCCATGGGCTTGGGTAGTTATAGGTATTATTACTTGTTCTGCTGTAGGACTTTTTGCAGGATTATACCCGGCAGTAAAAGCTGCAAAGATGGATCCGATAGTTGCGCTGCGTTATGAATAACTGATGTTATTTCCCTTATCCTTTTCTCTCTTTAATTTACTCGGAAAAACTTAATCAAAAAATTTTCAGGACTGTTATTATTTCAATTGGGAATCTTTTAATGATCGCTTCATCTCTTTGAATGTAAATGGGTAAATTGTTTATTTTTTAAAATATTTTTTTACGTTTGGTCAACTTTCAAATATTTTACTAACTTGTGCCACTAAATATTTTAAAAAAAATAGGATTTTTAATTTTTTTTTTCGTTAGAATTGCATTATCAAACTACTTAACAAAATCAATAACTTAACCATTTAAAAACTAAACCAACATGGCAGATTTAAAGACTCCTGCAAACGCTCCAGTAAACGCAACCACCTCGGTGCAGGCTAAAAAGTCAAATAACATCATTTCTTTATTGGCACCTATCATATGTATCATCGCCGGTTATATCATCTGGCGTTTTGTAATTGGAGCTGACAGTAATTTTACCCAACCTGATCCAAGCGGCGGATTCTGGCCAAACCAGCAGGGGCCAAAGGGCAGCTTTCCAAGAATGTATGAAGGGGGAATTATTGTACCAATATTGATTGGATGTTTCCTTATCGTATTCACCTTTGTAGTTGAAAGAGCTTTGACAGTTTCAAAAGCTGCCGGTAAGATCTCTAATGCAGAATTTATCAGAAAAGTGCAGTTCTTTCTTGCTGATAAAAAAGTTGATGCAGCAATTGCAGAATGCGACAAACAAAAAGGCTCTGTAGGAAATGTAATGAAAGCTGGTTTGCGCAAATACAAACAAATGATCACTGATACTGAATTGGATACTGATCAGAAAGTGTTGGCTATTCAAAAAGAAATCGAAGAAGCCACTTCACTTGAATTACCTATGTTGGAAAAAAACCTGGTATTCCTTTCCACATTGGCATCTGTCTCTACCTTGATCGGATTGTTAGGAACTGTGGTTGGTATGATCCGTGCATTCGGTGCATTAGGTGAATCTGGTGGTGGAGATGCAGCTCGTACTTTATCAATTGGTATTGCAGAAGCCTTGTATAATACAGCATTAGGTATCGGTACTTCAGCATTTGCGATCATTACCTATAATATATTTACTACCAAAATTGATGCCATCACTTACGGTATTGACGAGTCAGGTTTCACATTAACACAAAGTTTTGCTTCTTTGTACAAATAATTTTGTGGAATTTTCTGAATCTTGAATCTAATTATTATTAAAAAAAACAACTAATGGCAAGAGCAAAAATAAAACGTGGGAGCACCAGTGTGGATATGACCCCGATGTGTGATGTTGCCTTTCTTTTATTAACCTTTTTCATATTGGCAGCTAAGTTTAAGCCACCTGATGCTATTCAGGTATCGCCGCCAAGTTCTGTATCTAATAAAGTAGCGCCGCAAAAAGATTATATTAATGTAACCATTAGTAAAGACAATAAGGTGTTTCTCGATATGGATCCGGGGATTAAAGACGATGTACTTGATGAACTGGGTGCAGAAACAAATATGACTTTTTCAGCACAGGATAAGGCAAATTTTAAAGATGCAGGTTTTATCGGTGTTCCTCTTAATCAGTTTAAACAGTTTATTGCCCTAACTCCTGATGAGGTAAAAGCAAGGGCAATGCAGCTACCTGGCATTCCGGTTGACAGTACCAATAATCAATTGGCAACATGGATTTCTGCCGCTCAAGCTGCAAGATTGGGGCAAACATTAAATTACCTGATTAAGGGTGATGATGCCGTTAAATATCCTACATTTAAAGCAGTAATAGATGCTTTTAAAAAGAATGATATTTATAAATACAATCTTGTAACTAATTCGAAGGCAGTACCTGAAGGCAGTGAACTCTACAAAAAGAACATGATGGGAGAATCGAAAAAATAAGATTGTAGAAAATAAGATTATTAAAATAAAAAATTTATTATTATGGCAGAGATGGAAGTAAAGGAGAGCAAGAAAAAGGGGCCGGGTGTTAAGAAAAGTAAAAAACATTCTACCCGCGTTGACCTTACTCCTATGGTTGATCTTGGCTTTTTGTTGATCACATTCTTCATTTTCACTACTACGGTGCAACAGCCAACAGCTATGCCTTTGAATATGCCAAAAGATACCAAAGATCCAAATCTGGATATGAAGGTTAAGGAATCAGGCTCGCTTACTTTAATGTTGGGAAAAGGGAATGTGATCTACTATTACTACGGTAATGATCCAACCAAGATGCAGACCACCGGTTATAAAGATGTAAGAAAAATAATCCTTGATAAGAAAAAATCCACCCCGGCAACGGATTTGTTTATTATTATTAAACCTGACAAAGACGCAACCTATAAAAATGCGGTTGACATACTCGATGAAATGGATATTAATGATATAGGTAAGTATGCGATGGTTGACCCGACCCCTGATGAATATAACCTGATTCAGCAGACAGAGAAGGCGGGTGGGGTTCAATAATTTTCGAAGGAAAATATCTAAAAAACTTAAAAATGGAAGCTAAACAAATATTAAAATCGGACCTGCTCGATATTCTTTTTGAGGGAAGGAATAAAGAATATGGTGCCTACGATTTGCGCAAAACGTACAACAAAAGGATCACAAAGGCTTTGATCGCTACGATTGTGCTTATCTTGCTTATGCTTATTGGCTCTGCAATTTACAATAAGCTGCAAAGCAGTGAGAAGTTAAAGCAATTGAAGACAACAGAAACAACTTTGCAACAAATAAAGCCGGATGAGCCGCCACCGCCGCCACCGCCGCCGCCTCCAAAGTTGCCGCCGCCACCACCCGTTGCCACTATTCAATTTACTCCTCCTAAAGTGGTAAAAGATGAAGAAGTGATCAAGCCACCACCAGAAATTAAAGAAGTTGAAAAGGCTAAAGTGGATGTGAAAACTGTAGAAGGAACAAAAGATCTTGGTATCGTAGCTCCTCCTTCTGATGAAACCGGTACACAGGTAGTGGCTGCTCCTGTAGAAAAGAAAGAAGACCCTGATAAAGTGTTTACAAAGGTAGAAATCGAAGCTACATTTCCTGGTGGAGCGCAAGCTTGGACAAGATATGTAACCCGTGCTATCAGCGCTCAACTTGACGAATTTACTGATGCGGACTATGGAACCTGCGTGGTAAGATTTATCGTTGACAAAACAGGTAAAGTGAGTGATGTGCAGGCAACAACAATGAAAGGAACCAAGCTTGCTGAAATAGCAGTGAACGCAATCAGAAAAGGGCCAAACTGGACACCGGCACAACAAAACGGACGTTATGTAAATGCATATCGTTTGCAACCGGTGACATTGCAAAACCCTAATCAGTAATACTTTTTAATTGAAAAAATAAAGCCGCTTCAAACCGAAGCGGCTTTATTTTTTTCATTGAATCAACAACAAAGAAGAATTGTAGTCCCTGCTAATTCTTTTCAGACTTACTTACAAATCAGCACCTGGTTCAACTCTTCTATTCGCTTTGCTTCTCCCCATAATCTTTCACCGGATAAATGATTCATATGAGCAATAATTTCAGCGCAGATCTCGTCATTGATCTGGCTTTTGTATAAACGAATATTTTGCTCCTTATTAATCTTGCAATTTTGAAGTCCATCCGTTCTGCTTATCATTTCAACTTTTAATCTTTCTTCCAAACTTTTTACATGAGTTATAATATCTGTTTCACCAACGCGGTTTGAATAAGGTAAATCTTCAAAAAACAGAACTGGAATTTTATGGTAAAGTTGCATTACTGCTTCCCTGCAGATCGCATGGTCAATATGACCGCCAATTCCTAACGGACAAAGCAATAAGCCGTCTGTATTTTTCTCCAGATAATTTCTTAACTGGTGAACCACTTTCCATTCATCAGGTTCAAACGGCTTGTATTGAAAAATATATCCATTTCTTAAAGGCGCATCATGCAAATCAAGATTGATAATTTTAACAGAGGATTGAAAACATTTGTAAAAATCAGCATCCTCTTTTTTTCGCAATAAACTGATTTCATTAATGTCTCCCGGATAATAAACGATTGTCCATTTGGTAACTGTAAAAGAATTAATAATTGTTACCGGAACCCCGCTGTTTACGCATTGCGAGATCGTAAGTGCCAGGCAATAAGCTGCATCATCGATATGCGGTGATAAGATATTTATTTTCATCAGATGAGCTTTATTTACTCATAGCTGGTAACCTGATAATTGCATCGGATTACTGACCGGTGCTTTTTTAGAAATAATATAAGGTGCACAGCCAGATAATGTACCGGATGGTTGATAAAATACATCCGTCAAAGTCTCCGCCATTGTTTCATCCTTTTCATTGAACGACGTATTTGCAATAATTCTTGGAAATTTTTTTTATCTTTTTACCGCTCCTTTTATTTCCCCTTAACACTCTCACAAGATCCCTGACTTTGAGGACAATGACATGGAAGTATGGAGCTATCATATCCACATTGAAGGAAATGAACTTCTAAAATCGTGACAGGTGTTCCACCTTCTGTAATAATTTTTTCGCTTCTGCAACTATTTGCCCGGGAGAAGGATAGTCAAGTTTTTTGTTCATCAGATGCTGGTTCACATAATTGATCACTTCATTCTTGCTGCGTAAATCCTCTTTTACCGAAAAAAATAAAACAGTGGAAGCGACCTGCCACGGGGTATGCTGGGGGTTAGTAAGTGCGTATAAAACAATGACCGGTGTTTGTGTTGCCGCTGCAATGTGCACCGTTCCGGTGTTTACAGAGATCACCAATGGCGTCTGACCGATGGCGGCAATCAGTTCTTCAACAGAAAATGATCCTGCCATAACATAAGATCCGGCGCCAATTCCCTGCTGAATATTTTCACACATTTCTTTTTCAGCCTCCGAACCTGTTATGATGATCTGGTAGTTTAACTGATCGTGCAATAATTTCCCGGTTTCTATCCAAAGGTTTTGCGGATATTCCCTTTTTGTTTCGCTGACGCCCGGATGAATAATGAGCCAGTCTTTTTCAGGATCAATTCCTGTACCTGTTATATTATCCAAAGCATTGGTTCTTGCCATTTCTGAAAAATGAATTCTGATTTGCTGATCTTCTGTTTCTGCATTGATCATTTTTACCAGGTTTAAATCTCTCTTTACCTGGTGTTGAATAAACGTGTATGGTTCCTTTTCCACCATCCACTCTGTAAGAAGATGGTAAGGATTTTCGCGACAGTAAGCCAGTCTTTTTGGAATTCCGGCAATGTAAGCTAACATCGCTGCGGGTAAAGGATTCTGGCTGTAAACAGTGAAGATCACCGCGCCATCAAATGCTGCTTTTCTTAAATTTTCAACAAGAGAAGAAAATGACTTTTCATCGACCGGATCTTTTGTTTTTACCCACGGAAGATCGGCGACGATCGTTTCATCAATCTCTTCGATAAAAGGTGCGATCAGATTTCCCATGGCTGATGTAAGCAGGGTGATGCGGCATTCAAAAGTTTCTTTGAGCGCACGGATGGCAGGCGATGACATCAGCAAATCGCCCATATTATCAGCCCTGATGACTAAAATATTTTTACAGTTTTTCCAATCTGTCATTCGTTGTTTTTTATGACGGATTAAGCATAATGATTTCGGCGGCAGCTTTCAAATGGTTGACCATATAATGTGGAATTCGTTGTTTGTTCCATTTCCATTCGGTTTCATTTCCATTATCAATCAAAATAGTTTTGCAGTTTGATCTTTTCCCCGCTTCCACATCATTTAAAATATCCCCAATCATCCACGATTTTGAAAGATCAATTTCCAACTCTTCAGCCGCTTTGAAAAACATACCGGGCTTTGGTTTGCGACAATTGCAACCTTCGCTTTGAAGATGCGGACAGTAATAAAATCCATGCAGCATTACTTTATTTTCGAGCATTAATTCTTTTATTTTTTCCTCTATCACTTTTAATTCTTCTTCTTTAAAATATCCCAATGAAATGCCGGGTTGATTAGAAACGATTACCAGATAATATCCGTTTTGCTGGAGCGCATATAAACTCTCCATCGCATATTTCTCAAATTGGATCAGCGATGGATTTACATTAAAAGGCACATCAGTAATCAGTGTTCCGTCTTTATCAATAAAAATTGCTTTATTCATTTATTGCCGGCACATTGTGAGTTAAATAAAATGGATCGGTCAATATAAGCCCCGCATTTTTTAAATTATCTATTGAAAGAACTTTTGTATGATGAACCGGGTGATTCGCTGCAATTATTTTTTCATAGAGTTGATGACATGAAGCTGCAACGCATTTCCAGGTGAAATACTTATTTACTCTTTTGAGTGCATTGTGTTGCATCCAGGTCAATAACTTTTCATTGGCAATTAAATTTTCAATCTTTGCGGCTAATATTTTGGGGTCGTGCGGCGGAACAAGAAAGCCAGTTTTTCCTTCTTCCACCGTGTATTTGATTCCGCCTACATTTGAGCCGATCACCGGTGTTCCGCAGGCCATTGCTTCCAGCGGAGTAATTCCAAAAGGTTCATACCATGGTGTGGTTATAAAAACATCAGCGGCCGCGTAATAATATCTTAAAACCTGTCTTTGTTTGCGACCTGTAAAATCTACGGACTGTGTTACACCTGCGTCTGCGGCTATCTTCTGCAGACGCGCTAATTCGGGACTTCTTGTTGGATCAGGCGTATCGTGTTCGCCGCCAACAATTACGAGTCTTAATGAATTGATGCCTTTTTTAATCTCACTTAAAGATTGGATCACGGTGTCCACTCCTTTGCGTGGAACCATTCTGCCCAATTGCAAAATAATTTTTTCATCCTCCTTGAATTTCAAAATTCTGCGTGCCTTCTTTTTATCGATAGGAAAAAATTCTTTAGCACTAAATCCACATGGAACAATTGAAATATTTTCTGGTGGTGCATGATACAGTTGCACCATATCATCCCGGTCCTGCGGGCATTCTGCAATGATATGATCCGCCTCTTTTAAAATTTTGCGTTCGATATCAATCCGCTCCGCAGGAAACTGATCCATATCTTTCTGATGAATTCTTCTCACCAATCCTAATGCATGAAATGTTACCACATAAGGAATATGAAAAACCTTCCTGACTTTAGAGGCAACCAAAGCAGACATAAAAAAGTTTGCATGAATCAGTTCATAAACCACTTCTTCTTTTCTGATAAATGCGATCATGTTGCTTGCAAATTCCTGCATCAGTGAAAGCAGTTTTTCTTTAGGCACCACTTTCTCGGGACCGGCTTTTACATGAATGACCCTGATGCCGGGAATCCAGTTGATTATTTCATTAATGTCCTCACTTTCTTTTCTTGTGTACACATCAACGTTATATCCAAGTTTCACTAATTGTTTTGGAAGCTCCGCTACGTAAACGTTTTGTCCTCCGCTGTCAACGCCACCGAGCGTGGCCAGGGGTGAAGCGTGCTCACTGATAAATGCTATGTTCTTTTTCATAAGTTTCTTTTTTAAAAATCGCTGCTTCAAAAAGGTTCTGCCATTCTTCTGTAAAGCGATAAATATTAAACCGCTCTTCGGCATATTGTTTTGCATTGGCACCTATATTGGCCGCCCAGGATCTGTTGGAAAGAAGCAACTCCATTTTGTGAATTAGATAATCAATGTCTGTATTGATAAATCCATTCTGATGATTTTTGATTACTGTAACATATTCTGTGGTGGCAAGAGCTACTACCGGCATCCCGGTCATCATTGCTTCAATCACTGAAAGGCCCATGCTGGTGTACCTTATAGGATTAAAGAAGAAACGATAATGACTGATCAATTCAGGAAGATCAGCATGCAACACTTCACCTATACCACCATATTCTTTAGTGCCCATTCCTACAAGATCGAGTGGGATTCTTTTGCTTACTTCTGTAAAAATATCGGCGCCTAATCTTCTGCCGCGCTGAAATAAATTATTCACTACAACAATTCCTTTATTCAGCTCACCCTTATATTCTGCTTCTGGCAGGGGAACACCATGTTCTATCACTTTCACCACTTTACTCGTCTGGTTGTTCCACATTAATTTATTAAAATTGGAAACATGCACGATGACTACATCCGGATCATTCAAAATATGTTTCGTCTCTGTAGGCGAATGTCTTGGCGGATCGTGTTCAAGATAAATTCGTGGGAGCTTTCTTTGCCTTTCATTTAATATTTCATGCTGATCAACAAGCCAGTTTTTATTTGATTGAAATAAAATACAATCGAAGTCTAGATTCTTTACTTCTTCGGCAGCAATTTCTTTTACATTATCACCAAAAGGAAAAGTTTTGCCCTTACCATAATATCCTTCTTGTTTTTCTTTAGAAACAGGAATATAGATCTCATAATTTCCTTTTGATAAATAATACAAATAACTTCCGTGAACATGCCATGTAAATACTCTTACCGGATTTTTTAAAGTTTTCATTTAGTCTAAATAACAGGTAAATAAATACGGTTTATCTCTTCGTAAAAAGTAAAAAATATGCCAATAACCATCGCATATAGGAAAAGAAGCTTTGTGAAATAATTAGTACTAAAGGGCATTGTCTTGTAGAATCGTTTCTACATACTTCACTAAAAAAAATTACAGTTGTGCATCAGAAAAATTTGCAATTTTTTTCTTTATTTGATTGCTTCTGTCAAAATCGAAATGAACTAAAATAAGTGAGAAGTTGATGATTTATAAATGAAATTTTTTTTTCTCTTAAGTGATATTCAACGTCGAAATGTTTAAAATTTTCTACAGCTATATTCATGGTGCAGTATTTGAATTTTTATTTATTGATAGAAAAATTTGATCAAAAGAAAAATCCTTCAATGTATATCTTAGGAATAAATGCAGTGTTTCATGATTCAGCGGCGTGTATTTTTAAAGATGGAAAATTACTGGCCGCGGTTGAAGAAGAACGATTCACTCACATCAAGCATGGCAAAAGGCCCATTCCTTTTTCAACATATCAATTGCCGTATCATGCAATAGATTATTGTTTGGGTGTTGCCGGTATTCATTTAAAAGATGTAGATGAAATTGCTTATTCGTTTGATCCAAAAATTCTTGCTGATAATTTAAGTGATCCAAAAACTTCAATTCCTTACTCGCCCATTCGGGAAAAACCGGAAGATGGAAGTTCAGAATGGGATCCTTTATTTTTATCTTTTATTTTAAATGCGCCTCGTCAGTTAGCCGATGGTTATCCGCATCATTTACAAAAAAGATTTGCCGGTGCAAATCCTTCTATTGAAAAATGGAATTATGTTGAGCATCACATTGCTCATGCAGCCAGCGCATTTTTCCCATCGCCATTTTCTCATGCGGCCGTTCTCACCATTGACGGCAGAGGAGAAAAAACAACTACCAGTTATTATTTGGGAGAAGGAAATGAGCTCACAAAAATTGATGAAGTGATGATGCCACATTCATTAGGATTATTGTATGAAGAGGTGACTACCTATCTTGGTTTTTTGCATTCTTCTGATGAATATAAAGTGATGGCATTGGCCTCTTATGGCAAGCCGGGCTATTTAAATGAATTCCGTTCTATGATCCATGTCAGAGAAAATGGACAATACGCAATCAGCGATTTGAAACTGGAAGAACGTTTTGGAAAAGCGCGCAAAAGAGATGAGCCTTTTTTACCACATCATTTTGATATTGCTTATTCATTACAAAAAGTTTTGGAAGAAACTGTTTTGCAGTTAGTGAATTGGTTTCAAAAAGAAACGGGTGAAGAAAATTTATGTATGGCCGGTGGAGTTGCATTGAACTGCGTATTGAACGGAGTGATCCGCGATTACAGCAATTTTAAAAATATCTGGGTGCAGCCGGCATCCGGAGATGCCGGAACGGCGCTGGGTGCAGCGTTATGGGTTGATTCACAAAAAAGAAAAGACGCTTCCAGGAATTTTGAGATGGAACATTGTTATTGGGGGCCGGAATATTCTGATGAAGAAGTGGAAAAGTTTTTGAAATGGACAAAAGTGCCATATAGAAAATTAAATAATGTTGCTAAAGAAACTGCAGAAATTTTAGCACAGGATAAAATCATTGGATGGTTCCAGGGACGAATGGAATTTGGGCCACGTGCCCTGGGAAGCCGGTCAATACTGGCTTCTCCGATCCATGCAGAAATGCAATCGCGGTTAAATGAAATAAAAGACCGTGAAGATTTTCGACCTGTTGCTCCCGTTGTATTAGAAAGCGATGCAAATGAATGGTTTGAGAATGCGGGCAAATCTCCTTTCATGTTGTTTGTGTATTGTGTAAGATCAGATAAAGCAGGTAAAATCCCAGCTGTGCGCCATGTGGATGGCACTGCAAGAATTCAGACGGTGAATGAAGAGCAGCATCCTCGTTACCATGCATTGTTGCAGGAATTTAAAAAATTAACGGGTGTACCGGTGCTCGTAAATACCTCATTTAATACAAGAGGTGAACCGATAGTCTGTACACCACGCGATGCGATAGAGTGTTTCTGGACATCGCCTTTTGATGCATTAATTATTAACTCATTTTTATTAGAAAAAAATATTTAGAATTTAAAAACAGAAAGTGAAAATGCGGGTAAAAGTTTCGATAATAGTTCCAACGTATCAGCGGTCTGATCTATTAAAAAGATGTATAGAAGCCCTGATATCACAGGATTTCCCTGAAGATGATTATGAAATTATTATTGTTACAGATGGTATTGACGAACAAACAAACAGCATGCTTTCAGCAACTGGATTGTTTGATTTTTTCAGTAATATTTTTTGTTATTCTTTGCCATTTAAAAAAGGGCCTGCTGCTGCAAGAAATGCAGGCTGGCGGGTCGCAAGAGGTCAACTGATTTTATTTACTGATGATGATTGTATTCCTGATTTTAACTGGATAAAAAGCTTTTATAACGCATTTGAATTTTATGGAAATGCCACCATTGCATTAACCGGAAAAGTCGTGGTTCCCTTGTCTTCCGCGCCCACAGATTTTGAATTGAACACCGCTAATCTCGAAACCGCTGAATTTGTTACGGCCAATTGTGCCTGTACAAAATCATCACTTGAAATGGTAAATGGTTTTGATGAGGCATTTACAATGGCGTGGCGTGAAGACAGTGACCTTGAATTTAAATTTCTGAAGGAAAACATTCCGATCAAAAAAATCGATGAAGCAGTTGTAGTTCATCCTGCCCGGAAAGCACCATGGGGAGTGAGTTTGAAAGAACAACGCAAATCAATGTTCAATGCATTGCTATTTAAAAAGCACCCACAACTATATAAAGAAAAGATTGGCTCGCCGACATTGCGCAATTATTACCTGATGATTATTTTGCTGCTGACTTCATTTACGGAATTCTTCCATGGGCAAAAAATAATTGCATTCATCTGCTTAGCGGCATGGCTTTATTTGACCGTTGCATTGATTCTGAAAAGGTTATCAAATGCCTCTTTATCATTTAAACATGTTACTGAGATGGTTGCCACTTCTTTATTAATTCCTTTTATTTCTGTATTCTGGAATTTATATGGCGCTATTAAATTTAAAGTGTTGCGTGTATGATGACTGAATTGACAAATATTAAAAAGATCGCTGTTTTTCGCGCTTTACAATTGGGCGACATGCTATGTGTGATCCCTGCTATCCGTGCATTAAGGCATGAACTCCCTTCCGCAAAAATTACATTATTAGGGTTGCCCTGGGCAAAGGGTTTTGTCGAAAGATTCGATGAATATTTTGACAAATTCATTCACTTTGCGGGTTACCCGGGTTTGCCTGAACAAACTTTTCAAGAATTTGAATTTGAAGATTTTATCAAAAAAATCCGGAGAGAAAAGTTTGATCTTTTGCTGCAGATGCAGGGAAATGGAACGATCGTAAATCCGTTGGTATTCACATTAGGGGCAAATTATGTTGCCGGATTTTATAACGAAGACAGTTTTGTTGATTCGCCTTTTTTTATGCCTTACCCGGATCATGGACCCGAAATAAGGCGGCATCTTTTACTGATGCAACATTTACAAATTCCATCACAAGGCGATCATTTGGAATTTCCTTTAACCAAACAGGATCAAAAGGATTTTGATGAGCTGTTACTTCCGGTATATCCAAAAAATTATGTTTGTATTCATCCCGGATCGCGCGGAAGATGGCGTCAATGGCCCCCACAATTTTTTGCATTGATTGCGGATTTTTGCATTGAACAAGGCCTTACTGCTGTGATCACCGGCACCAAAGAAGAAACTGATATTACAACCGAAGTGATCAAATGTATGCATCATGTTCCGATTGATCTTACAGGCAAAACTTCTCTTGGCGCAATTGCTGTTTTAATAAAAAATGCTTTTATGCTTGTTTCAAACTGCACCGGTGTTTCGCATGTTGCAGACGCATTTGATACTCCTTCAGTCGTCATCAGCATGGATGGTGAACCAGAAAGATGGGCACCCCTGAATAGAAAACTGCATCGTGTGACTGACTGGACAAAAGAGCCACATTTCGAAACAGTGCTTTTGGAAACTGATACATTGATCAAAAATTTATTGATTCTGAAAAATTAAACGGCAGTCTTTTGTATTACAAAAATCATTTTCGGCACATTCTTTTATTGCTTTTACTGATAAAAGGATTTGAAGCATAGGTATAAAAAAAAGAATTGCAAATGTATTTCCGGCCACCAACAAAAAGAATGATTGAAAAATTAAAAGAGTGTTATGAAAAAGAATCATCAGCAAATGGAGGAATACCATGCTTACCTGAAGACATGAAATCCTCGTTGTCCGGACTGTATAAACGTGGATTTATTGCAACAAAAATGGAAGAAATCAATTCGAAAAAAGTTTTGTGTATTTATCTAACCGAAGCAGGTAAAAAATTTCTTGCTTCTTATGAAGAAAGAAAAAAATTGCAGGATAAAGGTTGAATTGTTTTACATTAATTGACGTTGTTATTTCTTCTGATTTTCGATTCCGGGAAAACCTGTTTTTTATTTACGTAACTTGTTACTTATGAAAAATACCGTGCTTTTATTAATAATTCTTTTAAGTTTCAGTTGCACAAAAAAAAACGAACCTGTTCCTCCGGCTGCCGGAAGTTTTTTGATTTCTTCCATCGTAGCGAACGATAAACCGGTTGATAGAGTCCATGATTTTTTCGAGGTAATTTATAACCCGGAAATAAAAATATCTTTTACAGCTCCTGTTGATCGGGCCTCTGTTGCAAATAATATTTCTCTCAATAAAACTGCCGGGGGTGCAACTGCATTTAATATTTCCTATTCAAATAAAGACAGTACGATTGAACTTAAACCAACAAATTCTCTGGCCTCGCTCTCAAAATATATTCTTGTGATTACTACTGGTCTCCGGTCAAAACAAAAAATTTCTTTGGCAAAAAACAGCAGTTACAATTTAATTACAGCAATTGATTCCACTGATAAATTTTCGCGTGTTTCTGATAGTGCTTTGCTTGATATCATACAAAGACAAACCTTTAAATATTTTTGGGATTTTGGACATCCTGTTTCAGGTATGGCGCGTGAAAGGAATACTTCCGGCGATGTTGTAACAACCGGTGGTACTGGCTTTGGGGTCATGAGTATTCTGGTTGCAATCAATAGAAATTTCATTTCCCGTGCAGAGGGTTTACAAAGGATTAGTACGATTGTCAATTTTCTGGAAAACAAATGCATCCGGTTTCATGGCGCATTTTCTCATTGGGTAAATGGTTCAACGGGCGCAACAATCCCTTTCAGCCAAAAAGACAATGGTGCAGATCTGGTAGAAACTTCTTTTCTCATGCAGGGATTATTGTGTGCCCGGCAATATTTTAATTCTGCTGCTGCTGATGAAGTTTTATTGAGAAAAAACATTAATGAATTATGGAATGGCATTGAATGGAATTGGTTTAGAAACGGCGGGCAAAATGTATTGTACTGGCATTGGAGCCCTGATTATAATTTTGACATGAATATGCAAATTAAAGGTTGGAATGAAGCGTTGGCGGTTTATGTTCTTGCTGCATCTTCCAATACTGATTCTATTCCTAAAATCGTTTATGATAATGGTTGGGCATCAGATGGAGGGATGAAGAATGGACGCACATTTTATGATGTACAACTACCGTTGGGACCGGATTTAGGAGGTCCACTTTTCTTTTCACATTATTCTTTTCTTGGAATCAATCCGCATGATCTCACAGATGCTTACGCAAATTATTTTACTCAAAATACGGCGCATTCCATGATCAACTATAATTATTGTGTCGCCAATCCGGGCCGTTTCAATGGATACAGTAAAAGCGATTGGGGCTTAACTGCCAGTGATGATAATCTCACCTTTTATACGGCACATTCTCCAACCAATGATGATGGGGTGATTTCACCAACTGCTGCAATTTCATCTTTGCCTTACACACCGGAACAATCAATGAATGCACTTCGGTTTTTTTATTACACGTTGGGCGATAAATTATTTAAAGATTATGGATTTATTGACGCATTTAATTTGTCTGATTATTGGTTTGCGGATTCTTTTTTGGCAATAGACCAGGGGCCACAAATTGTGATGATTGAAAATTACCGTACCGGTTTGCTATGGAATTTGTTGATGAGTTGTCCTGAAATAAAAAGGGGAATGCAACATCTTGGTTTTCAAAGTCCGCATTTGTAATTGATTTTTTTGATGGCTCCGCCCGGCGGAAGCATGGTGAAAGGAAAAGATCCGGTTATCACCGCTTTGAAAGGATTTCGCAGTTCCTTATCAAATTCGGCCGGTAATTCATTGAATGGGTTCCGTTGGAGAGTGTTAACCAATAAGGATTGGCTGGCACTTTGTGGGTAATGAAACAGATACCAGGTGGCAAAACCACTTCAACAGATATCCAGAAAATACCGGGAATCAATAAAGACGGTAAAGTTGGTTTCATGAAACAATATGAAAGCCGCCGATGGGGAAAATAAAATTGTCAGGTTAGTCATTGACACTGGTTTCAAAAAAGAGGTGCATGAAATCATTTTGCTTAAATTTAGGCTTTTATTATTATAGTCAAAATGAAATGATCAAATATCTATACCTTCTTCTTTCGCTTTTGTTTTTTAAAACGGGCTTTGCTCAAAAAA